>JAESFV010000052.1_pt1 | contig 266890 bp, 252 predicted proteins | sample 9269471 | NCBI WGS metagenome assembly JAESFV01 (sample SAMN14502647, study PRJNA617108) | algae metagenome | isolation source: Symplocastrum torsivum CPER-KK1 and co-occurring heterotrophs from... | place: USA: Central Plains Experimental Range, Colorado | collected 2001-01-01
ATTCTGGTGATCTGGCTGTTTGGCGGCCTGAGCTGATCCGGAACAGTGTTTGCGATCGACCGCCCCGTTCGGGGCGGTCTTTGCGTTACGGCGGAGCCTTCACGGATTGCGCTTCGCGTCGGCCTCGATCGCCTGTTCGAGCTTCCGGCTGAGCATCCAGGAAATTGCGAGGAACACGATCAGCGACGCAATACTGAGCCCCGACACGGCGTCGCCCAGCACCTTGTCGGATACCGTGCCGAAGGCATAACCGGCCAGCACCATCGACACCGCCCAGATCGCCGAGCCAATCAGGTTCAGCACCAGGAACAATCCCCACGACATTTTCGAAAGGCCGTATGCGAATGCGCCCAGGCCGCGAATGCCATAGGGGAACCGATGGATCAGCGGCAGCCAGAGCGCGTGCCGGTCGACCAGCCGTTTCACCGTGACGGCATGCGCCGACACGCGCGGCCAGCGCGCCAGCATGCCGTCGCCGTACCGGCGGGCGAGCCAGAAGCGGACCACGTCACCGACGAAGCTGCCGGCGAAGCAATGAATGATCGTCAACTTGAGATCGAGCACGCCGAGCTGGGCCGCATAGCCCGCGAACAGCGCCATGAGCATGGCATGCGACGCCGCATAGGCGAAGATGAAGGCATAGGCGACCTCGCCGTGCTGGCGGACGACGTCGATAAGCTGGGAGAGATCGGTCATGTGTTCCCGGTGGTGGCAAGCTTGCGCAGGGCCTCGTCCGCGGTGAGCACATCGCCGAATTGCTGGAAGATGTTTTCCAGTGCCGCGCGATGCTCGTCGTCGGACAGGGCCGCGCAGCAATCGGACAGCAACACGGTCTTGAAGTCGAGCATCATAGCGTCGCGGGCTGTCGACTCGCAGCAGACATTGGTCTTGGTGCCGGCGATCAGAACGGTGTCGATGCCGAGGCTGCGCAGCAACCTTTCGAGCTGCGACGATCCTGCGATCAGGGCGCTGTAGCGGTTTTTGATCACGGTGTGGTCTTCGGGCGACACCTCGAGTTCCTCCCAGATCGTCTGCTGACCGGGCGCGAGTGCCGCCATGGTGCGATCGCGCACCGCTTCGCCGACCACATGGTTGAAAAACAGGCTCCAGTCGCTGTTGCCGCCGCGGCTTGTATTCGCATGCACCACCCAGATCACCGGGCAGCCGCGTTTGCGCAATTCACCGGTCAGGGCATTGATCGCAGGCACGATCGCGCGCGAAAGCGGCACTTCTGCCGGTGCTCCGGGTTCGCAGAAAGCGGTCTGCATGTCGATGACAAGCAGCGCCGTGCGTGCCGGATCGAGGCGGTCGAACCAGTCGGTGCGGCCGCGGCGCGCCAGCACGCGGGCAATGATTTCGGGCCGGACGGAGACGGGATGCATGGGCTTGTTCTCGATCGGTCACGCCTTCGTCATCGGGCGAAAGCAGTCTGATAGTTGAAGAAGGTGTTGTTTTCGGCGGTTTTTAACCAGTCCGAGGTTGAAGCATGGGCCCCGAATAGCATATATGCCGGCGCTGGATCGAACTGGAGTTGGAATGGCTAGCTTTAAGGACACGGACCTCAAGGACCGTCAAAAAAATGCCTCCGAAGCACGGAAGGCGATGTTGGAGAAATTCCTCGCAAAGGCGGAAGACCCGGTTCTCGAGCAGCGCCGCGTAGAGCGCGCCGCGATCGAGGAGGCGCGCAAAATCCGCCAGGCGGAGCGCGAGGAGGCCCGCAAGATCGAAGAGGCCAGGCGGGCTGAAGAGGCCGCCCTCCGCGCAGCCGCCGAAGCCGAAGCAAAGCGCCTGGCCGAGGAAGAGGCCGCCCGCAAGGCCAAGGAAGAGGCCGATATCATGATTGCGCTGCTCGCCGAGCAGAAGGCTGCGCGCGACGCGCGTTACGCCGCACGCAAGGCCGCTTCGAAAAAGAAGAAGAAGCGCGGGCTCTGAGGCGCGCCCGGCGCTGCCTCTGCAGCGCCGCGCCACATGTGCTTTGCGCCTGGTGTCGCTGCGGACGTCCAGTCCGGCTTCGAGCGCTACACCCGGAATCCGATCCGGAAGCCGCCCCAGTGCCGTCCCCTGACGGAAATCGGGGCGGATACGTCTTTCATCAGCACGAAATTGCCGCCGCCCATGTCGCGCCGGTAGGTTTGCAGCAAGAACGAGCGCGTGCTGCGGCCGGCGGAGAGGCCGGTGCGGTCGTTGAAGATGCGACGGTTGCGGCAATTGGCCGAATTCCAGACCGGATCGTCGCCCTGCGGCTTCGAATAGATCAGGTTGTGGGTCGGCAGATAGCCGTTGCGGTCCAGCGCCGCGCAGAAGGCGATGCGCGGATCGAATGTCAGGATCGGCTCCTGCACCTCCGGCAGCAAGCGGTCGGTCAGCGCCACGAAGCGGGTCATGTGCTGCAACGGATTGCTGCCCGCGACCGGGCGGTAAGTCTCGTCGAACAGATCGGCCATGCCGATCTCGTTGCGGGTCACGGCCTGTTCGAACATCCGGCCGATGCGGTCCGCGGTCGCGCGGCACAATTCGATGATCGGCGTATCCGGCGTTTCGATTCCGCTTTCGGCGATGAACAGTATGAAGTCTTCGCTGATGCCGAGGATCGATTCGACACGCGCTTTCGCCTGCGACAGCTTTGCATCGCCGTCCTTGACCGCGGTGACCAGCCCCTTCATTTCGTTGCGCAACGAGGCGTAGCAGGCGCTGTTCTTGTCGACCGAACGCGCCATCGCGTCGATGTCCTCGGCCAGCCGGTTGGTGGTCTCGACCAGCGTCTGCAGCACGGCGCCGGTTTCGCGCGCCTTCCTGGATTCCTCGATCGCCGCCTGCGCCGTCGTTGCATTGGCGTCGGCTTCACCGAGAACGGTGGCGAGCGTCTGCATCAGCTCCTTCAGGTTGCGCTGATTGTCGATCGACAGCGGCCTGATCTGGTCCGCAAGCCGCTTCACGGTGGCGGCGATGATGGCAAAGCCACGGCCGGCATCGCCGGCGCGCGCGGCTTCGACGCTGGCATTGAGCGCCAGCAATTGCGTTTCCTGCGCAATCGACTGAATGGCGGCGCTGGCCTGCTCCACGCCCTTGATGGTGGCGGAGACCGACTGAATCGATTCCCTCAGCGCGATCGCGCCGGAACCGAGGATCTCGATTTTCTCGATCGTGCCGGCGATGGTGACGGAGACATTGCCGGCGCTTTCGCCGAGCGTGGTGCGCGTCGTATCGGCGGACTGGCGCGCGCTCTCCATCGCTGCGGCGAGATCGGCATTGGTGGCATTCATCTCGCGCGCCGCGGCGACCGCTGCACGTGCCTGGCGGGTCTGCAGTTCGCCAAGCGCGGTGAGGTCGCCGACAAGGCCGGCCATGTCGGCAATCTCGACCCCGAGATGTCCGCTGCGGTCGCCAATGTCGGACAGCGCATTCCGTGGACGGTCGTCGGCCGGATCGATCCGGCGCAAAGCGGCCTCACTCATCGGTTGCCCCTGCCGTGCGGAGATACCGCAGATTGGGTGAATAGGGTTAAGGCCGGGTTAAGCGGCCCGCGATGCGGGACAGGGCTGCCTGCGATTTGGGCGGCGGCAATGAGGGGCGCTGGTGCTGCCGGACAGGATTGAACTGTCGACCTCTCCCTTACCAAGGGAGTGCTCTACCACTGAGCTACGGCAGCGTGCTGACAGACCCCGGCGATCCGGGACTTCACGAGTCGTCGCAACCGGCCGCGGCTTGATGCACATGCGGCCGGCTGCGGCGGCGTTCATAACCTGCCGACGGGTGGCGCGGCAAGCATCACGGCACGATTTTCCGCCGCCTGAGGCCGTTCGCTCGTCCGGCCGTTACCAGAAGCCGCGCTTGTCGCATCCGATCGCGAATGGCCGCTCGCTGCACGGCGTCGCGCCCGGGCTGCGGGGCCTCTCGCCATAGGGGTCGGACGCAAGGTTGGGGGCAGTTTGAGCCCGCGGTGCGTTGGCGGCGCCGCTGCGGCTCTTGGCCTGCGCGGACGCTGCGGTTGCCGTCGCAACAACCAGAAGGGTGGCGACGGTCAGTCGTGAAATGCTGCGCATATCTCTTCTCCAGTGCGGCGTTCGCGCGACATGTAGGGATGCCCTGAGCCGACTGCCTTTTGCAGGTTGCGGTGTTTGCGGAGGTTTTGCCGTCGCCGGACGCATGCGCGCCATGCCGGATCGGGAGCCGGCTGGCGTTCGGGCTCCTACCAGGTGCCGCGCCGGTCGCAATCGCGGGCGAACGGGCGCTCGGCGCAATTCGACAGGCCGTAGGGATTTGCGGGCGCGGACGTGGCCGGAGGCGCGGCCTGGGGCCGCTTCTTCGCGGTTCCTCTGGTCTGGGCCAGCGCGCCGGTCACCACGGAGGCGGCGAGCAACCCGGCGACGGCAATGCGCAGCATTTGCAACATGAATCTCTCCTTCCTTGAGCCTGGACAGGCCGGCTCGGGCGGCCGCGTCCTTGCGCGGCCACGCTCTTGCGTCCGGTCCGGATTTCGGCTTTCTCGGCCTCATGGACGAGAACACCGGGGCGGCGCAAAAAAGCCCGCGCGAGGAGCGCCTCGCCAAGGCCCTGCGCGATAATTTGAGGCGCCGCAAAGCGCAGGCACGGGAACGTGCGGCAGGGTCGGGTTCGCGGGAGGAGGCCGGTGATCCGGCCGCTGGGGTTTCCGGGCACGAGGGCTGAGCCCGAAGCGATATTCCGCCCCATCCGGGGCATCGATTGCGCTAAGGTTCGACATTCACGTTCGATCTATGGGGGTTCGATGGATCGCATTCGCATCGTCGGCGGAAAGCCGCTCTACGGCACCATCCCGATTTCCGGAGCCAAGAACGCAGCTCTGCCGCTGATGATCGCGAGCCTGCTGACCGAGGACATGCTGATCCTGGAGAACGTGCCGCATCTCGCGGACGTGGTGCAGTTGCAGCGGATCCTCAACAATCACGGCGTCGACGTGATGCTGTCCGGCAAGCGCGCCGGCGACGGCGACAATGCCGGTCAGACGGTGAAGATTTCCGCCGCCAATATCGTTGACACCACGGCGCCCTACGATCTGGTTTCCAAGATGCGGGCGAGCTTCTGGGTGATCGCGCCGCTGCTGGCGCGGATGGGCGAAGCCCGGGTCTCGCTGCCCGGCGGCTGCGCGATCGGTACGCGTCCGGTTGATCTGCTGCTGATGGCGCTCGAGCAACTCGGTGCGACCGTCGAAACCGAGGCCGGATATGCGGTTGCGCGTGCGCCGACCGGCGGCTTGCGCGGCGGCGAGATCGTGTTTCCGAAAGTGACTGTCGGCGGCACCCATGTCGCGGTCATGGCGGCGTCGCTCGCCAACGGCACGACCGTGATCGAGAATGCGGCGCAGGAGCCGGAGGTCAAGGACGTCGCCGATTGCCTGATCAAGATGGGGGCGAAGATTTTCGGCGCCGGAACGTCGCGGATCGAGATCGAGGGCGTGGCGCGGCTCGGGCCAGCCCGGCACAGCGTCGTGCCCGACCGCATCGAGACCGGCACTTATGCGATGGCCGTGGCGATGACCGGCGGCGACGTGCTGCTGCAGGGCGCGCGACCGGAATTGCTGCAATCCTCACTCGACGTGCTGCAGCAGGTCGGGGCGACCGTTACCTGCACCAATGAAGGCATCCGCATTGCCCGCAACGGCTCGGGTCTCGCCCCGGTCGAGGTCACGACCGAGCCCTTCCCCGGTTTCCCGACCGACATGCAGGCGCAACTGATGGCGCTGATGACCAAGGCCAAAGGCACCTCGCGCATCACCGAAACCATTTTCGAGAACCGGTTCATGCACGTTCAGGAACTGGCGCGGCTCGGCGCGCGCATCTCGCTGGACGGCCAGGAGGCGACGATCGAAGGCGTGGATCGCCTGCACGGCGCGCCGGTGATGGCGACCGACCTGCGCGCCTCGGTGTCGCTCGTGATCGCGGCGCTGGCGGCCGAAGGCGAGACGATCGTCAATCGCGTCTATCACCTCGATCGCGGTTTCGAGCGGCTCGAGGAAAAGCTTGGCGCGTGCGGTGCGGAGGTGGAGCGGATCAGCGCTTAACCCTGTCGCACCGGCCGTTTTTTAGTGCCTGCCGACCCCTTGCGACATCATGACCGTTTGCCTAACTAGCGGTCAGGGCGAATTTTGAAATTTGTAAGACCGACCCAAAAGGCCGCGTCATGGACATGTTGAAGCTCATCGCGCTCGACCGCGAGGATCTGGAAATCGTATCCGCGCATCTGCAGGATGCCATCGTAAAGGTCGGCGAGGTGATCTGGCGCCCGAATGAAAATCGGGTCGTGATCGCGCTGAATCGGTTCGACTGGGAGGCCGCGGTTGGCGAGCCTCCCTCCTGGCGGCGCCGACGTGCCGCGTTGCGGTTCGACCGCGTCTCCTCATGCAAGTGCAAGAGCCTCGATTGTTCCGCAAAGGAGCAGGTGCTCAATCTCCTGGCTGTCGAGTTCAGCGAGAGCGATTCGCCCGGCGGCGTGATCACGCTGTCATTCTCCGGCGGCGGCGCGTTGCGGCTTGAGGTCGAATGTCTCGAAGCCGAGGTGGTCGATCTTGGCCCGATCTGGGAGGCCGCGGCCTGTCCCGATCACAAGACCATCGACGGCGAAGTCGCACGGGCCTGATCCACTCGGCTTGATCGAGCGTGCGGCGGACTGCCCGCTCGCTTGCCTTTCGGTGCTGTCTTTCGGAAACTCCCCAAGATACTGACGCTGACACTGACGCTGCGCGGCGACGCGCATCAACGAGAAGCCGTCAGGCTCCGGGAGGACGTTTCCATGCTGACCATGCGCCACCTTGGCTGCGCTGTTGCCGCAGCCGCGATCGCCGTCATTGCCATGCCGGCGCAGGCTCCGGCGCAGGAACCGCCCCCCGTCGTCAAGATCATGGTCGGCTCGGTCGCCGGCGGCATTCTCGATCCCTATGCCCGCATCGTCGGCGAGCACATCGGCAAGACGCTGGGCCGCACTGTCATCGTCGAGAACAAGCCGGGCGCGAACGGCACCATCGCCGCGCAATATGTGGTCGACCAGCCGGCAGACGGCACGTGGCTGTGGGTCGGCACGCAAGCGATGACCGAGATCAATCCGAGCGCGTATAAAAATCTGCGCTGGGGCATCGATGATTTCATTCCGATCGTGAAGGGCGTCGAGGCGCCGCTGGTGCTCGCCGTGCATCCGAGCGTGCCGGCGAAAAATCTCAACGAGATGATTGCCTGGGTGAAGGCCAATCCCGGCAAGCTCGGTTATGCCTCGTTCAGTCCGGGCACGCCGTCGGCTTTTCTCGGACATCAGTTGAACAAGCGCTTCGGACTCGATCTCGCACATATCGTCTACAAGGGATCGGGACCGCAGACGCAGGACATGATCGCAGGCCATTCGCTGATGGGTTTCATGCAGCTCGGCAACGCCATGCCGCATATCAAGGCCGGCAAGCTTGTCCCGATCGCCGTCACCAGTGCCAAGCGTACGCGCTTCCTGCCGGACGTGCCGACCTTCGCCGAACTCGGCTATGACGATTTCACCGCGATGGTGTGGTTCGGCCTGCTGACCAAGAAGGGTACGCCGGAGCCGATCGTGAAGGCCTATATCGCCGCGGCCGAGAAGGCGCACAGCGATCCCGAGGTACAGAGCAAGTTCGAGAACCAGGGCATGGAAGCCACCGGCATGACCGGGCCCGACAAGCTCACCGCCGACATCAAGACCCAGATCGAGCGCTGGCGGAAGATCGTCGACGAGACCGGCTTCCAGGCGAATTGACCAGTCCCAGCCTCGTGTCCCGGGCGCGGCGCAACGGCATAAGCGCGGTTACGCGCGTCTTCAACGCGATATGCGGTGCGCTGTAGACCCGGGACCCATCGCTGGGCCCCCTTCATTCTGGGTCGCGGCTCTGCAGCGCACCACTTCGTGATGCGCTGCGTCCGGGACGCGGGACCGTCTACGCCCGGCCGATCGGGTACGGCACCGTGTCTGTATGCTCGATTTCGAGCTGGACGAGCCGTTCCATCAGCCGTGCCTGAACGCCCGCATGCGCAGGATCGCCCCACAGATTGTCGAACTCGCCGGGATCGGTTTCGAGATCGTACAATTCGCCCCGGCCTGAATCCGACATCACCGTCATGCGATAGCGCTGATCGACGATGGTGTGCCAGCGCGGCATGTGGTCGACGTCCTTGTCGGCCATCTGGTGTTCGTATTGCACGAAGGCGCAGTCGCGCACGGCCTTGCCATCCGCCCCCATCGACGGCAGCAGGCTCTTGCCCTGCATGCCGACATAAGGCTGGATCCGCGCGCGATCGAGAATGGTGGCCGGAATGTCGATGGTCGAACCGATCGCGTCGGTCGCAGCGGCAGCCGGCGCCTGCGGGTCGGACCAGATGAACGGTACGTGCAGGATGCTTTGATACTGCTCGCAGCCTTTCAGCAGCAGCCGGTGATCGCCGAGATGGTCACCGTGGTCCGTGGTGAAGATCAGGACCGTGTTGTCGCGCTGACCGGATGCATCGAGCGCGCGCAGCACGCGGCCGATGCCGTCATCGATACAGGCGATCATCCCGCAGGTCAGCGCCTGCGCCTCCTGCGCCTCGCGCGCGGTGGTGGCGATGCTGCGCATGCCGTGAAGCTGGGCTTTGCCGCTGGCCCGCTCCTCGATCGCCTGCTGCACATGCGGGGGAGGCGTCCAGTCGTTGCGCTTGAAGGATTCGGGCACCGGGAATTGCTCCGGCTTGTACATGTCCCAGTACTTCCCGGGCGGATTGAACGGATGGTGTGGGTCCGGGAACGACACCGTGAGAAAGAACGGATCGGCATTGGCATTGCGCGCGCTCAGGAACGCCTCTGCCCGTTCGGCCAAATAATTCGTCGAATAAAGCTCTTCCGGAATCCGCGTGCGGTAGGCCTGCGGCACGATGTAATCATGCGGCGCGCTGTTCTCCGGTCCGAGCAGGTTGAGCGCCGCCGGATCCTTGTCGCGCAGCCAGGCGCGATAGTCGCCGTCCACGTTATCGCCGTGGCCGGTGACGACCTCGACATGGCCATAGCCGTAGAACGGGGTCGCGATATGCGCGCCCGGCTCGGCCCAATAGGCCGGCAATTCCTGGCGATAGCTCTCGCCGGTCAGGTCGATGCGCATCGCCTGCCGCAAGCCGGGGGAGGGCTGGCGATAGCCCTCGCGTGGCGGCGCCGGATAGGACAGCGCCGGCGTCTTGGTGAAGTTCTGCAGATGGCTCTTGCCGATCAGCGCGGTGTCGTATCCGGCATCGCGCAGCAGGTCGACGAAGGTCACGGAGTCCTGCGACAACGGGATGCCGTTCGATCGCACCCCATGGACTGTCGGCATCCGCCCGGTCATCAGCGAGGCCCGGTTCGGCATGCACACCGGACTCGCCACGTAGAATTTCCGGAACTGTGTCCCGCGTGCCGCAATCGAATCGATGTGCGGCGTACGCAGGATCGGATGCCCGTAACAGCCGAGATAATCGGCGCGGTGCTGATCGGTGATGAAGAGAATGAAGTTTGGCGTACGGGATTCTGACATGCGTCTCAACCTAAAGGGCAGGATCGGGAAGGAAAAGAGGCGAGCGCAGGGCGTCCCGCACGAATCGCGCCATCATGCCGTCACTCCGAAAGTGTTTAACGAGACGTTTGCAATTGAACGCTATCCTTTGTCGCAGCGTCTAATTGCGTGAACCGGCCGTAAAGCATGCGGGGGGCCGGCCCGCGCCAACGATACGAAGAACAGAATGGTCTACAAACTCACCGCCTTGCTGCAAGCGCTGCTGAAGCGTATGAGCCCCCAGAACCGCTATCGTCCCGAGCGCCATTACATGCGCGGGCCCGGCCCGAAGGCGCGCGCCATGGCGAGCAGCCAGCAACACGGCTGACGCGACCCTCACACGGCGATCTCGGCCGCGCCGAAGCGGCGGATCGTGACCGTATCCCCGATGTCGAACGACATCAGGTCCTCGCCCGCAACCAGCGGGCCGTCATAGGTTTCCCGCGTCGCGGTCAGAACGTCCGCCACTGTCATCGCCGAGACGCGCGGGCTCCCCAGCAGCACGAAATGCGTATAGGCGGCGAGCCTGGGCCGGGTCTGCGCAAAGACGCGGCCGGCATCCTGCGGACTGGTATGGTGCGCCATGATGTGGGCGATGCCCGGTTCCTCCAGCAAGGCCGGCTGGACCGCCATCACCTCATGCACCAGCAGGTCGGCACCCTTGCCGTAGCGAATGACATTCTCGTTGTAGCGGGTGTCGCTCGAAAGCACCGCCGAACGGCCGCGATAATCGAACCGGTAGCCAAAGCACGGCTTGATCGCGTCGCCGTGGTCGACCTCAAAAGCGGTGACCTTCAGCCCGTCGCGTTCGTAGATCACGCCGTCGCGGTCGAATTCCTCGACCTCGACGGCGATGCCTGAACGCGGGACTTTTTCGTCGACCACGCGAATGTCGATATCGGCCGCATAGGCCTGTTCCAGTCCGGCCATCAGCCGCTTCGCGCCGGTCGGCCCGGTCACGCGGAAGGCGGTCTTGCGCGCGCCGGCCCAGACCGGCGGCAGCCAGCCGGTAAGCCAGAGATCGGGCACGCCGCTGGTGTGGTCGGAGTGGTAGTGGGTGAGCAGCAGCCGGTCGATGGCGCTGACCGGGATCTTGAGCTGCCACAACCGGATGGTGGCGCCGCGGCCGGCATCGACCAGCAGCCGCTGCCCGCCTGCCTCCACCAGCGCGCTCGGTCCGAAGCGCTCCGGCGACGGGTAGGGATTGCCGGTGCCGAGCAGCGTGACGCGAAAATCCGCGCGATCGGAATGTTCCGCGTTCATTGTTGCAGCTTGATCCCGGCGTCCTTGACCACCTTGCCCCAATGCGCGAGTTGCGCCGTGAGCAACGCACCGTAATCCTCCGGAGAGCCGCCGGCGGGCTCGGCGCCGACTTTGGCAAGCGCGGCGCGGACCTCGGGCTTCGCCAGCGCCTTGTTGATCGCCTGGTTCAGGGTGTCGACGATCTCCTTCGGTGTGCCGGCCTTGACCGCGAAGCCGACCCAGTCCTCGACGACGAGATTGGGGAAGCCGGCTTCAACGATGGTCGGTACGTCCTTCATCGCATCGAGGCGCTTCGGCCCGGTCACGGCCAGCGCACGGAGCTTGCCGGTGGCGACGAGGCCGGTCACCGGCAGCGTGGTGATGAACATGTACTGGTTGGTCCCGTTCAGGAGATCGGCGATCGCCTGCGGGAACTGTTGATAGGGCACATGCGTCGCCTTGACGCCGGTTTCGACCTTGAACATTTCGCCGACCAGATGCGCCGGCGTGCCGAACCCGCCGGAGGAGAAGTTCATCTTGTCAGGATTCGCCTTGAGCAGCGCCACCAGTTCGGACACCGATTTCGCGGCGACATCCGGATGCACCACGAGCACGTTGTAGGACGTCGACACTTTTGCCACCGGCATCAGGTCCTTGGCGACGTCGAATGGCATCCTGGCGAGGAAAGCCGGCGCCGCCGCGATCGGGACGCTCATCGCGAAGATCGAATAACCGTCCGCCGGCTGCTTGACCACGTCAGCACCGGCGATGGTCTGCACCGCGCCCGGCTTGTTCTCGACGATGACGCGCCATCCATTGGCAGCCTGGAGTTCGTTCGCAATCACGCGGCTGATGATGTCGGGTGGCGTGCTCGGCGCACTCGGCACCACGATCCGGATGACCTGGGACGGATAGGATTGGGCGGCAGCTTGCGAGATGGAGCATCCCGCAAGGGCGCCGACCACCAGTCCTGCCTGCACGAGCGCAGGCATGCGCAATCGCATCGGCATCGCTTTTCTCCCTGTTTTCAACATTGTTTTCTTGTCGGCGCATTGTCCGTGTGCCCGGGCCCGACCGACATCAAAAACGCACTGCGTTCCGCAGCGCGGAATGTTATACCGACGACGTAATGTTACCCGGGGCGCAAGAATCAAAACGGAGATCGATATTGTGAGCGCGTCGGGCACGATCCGCAGCCTTGAACGGGGCCTGAAGGTGCTGCAGGTCCTGCACGATAGTCCGATCTTGTCGCTGCACGGGCTTCACGAAGCGACCGGCATTTCGAAACCGGCCTTGCTGCGGATTTTGCAGACGCTCGAAGCCTCAGGCTTCGTGGCCCGCCGCCTCGCCGACGGGCATTACCGCATCAGTTCGAACCTGAGCACTCTCACCCGCAAGCGCGACCGGCATGAAGCGGTTGCGGAGGCCGCGGCACCGGTGCTGGACCGGCTATGCCAGAAAGTATCTTGGCCTTCGGATCTCATGGTGCCCGCGGGCGACCACATGGAGGTGCGCGAATCGAGCCGCGTACGTACGCCGTTCTCGATCTACTTCCTGAACCATCGCATGGGCACGCCGGTGAACTGGGTGCTGACCGCCGTCGGCCGGGCCTATCTCGCGTTCTGTCCCGACAAGGAGCGCGAGCACATCCTCGCACGCTTGCGCCGGTCCGAATTGCCCGAGAACCGGCTGGCGCGCGATGCGAGGCAGTTCGAGCGAATCCTCGCCGAGACGCGGAGCAACGGATACGCGACCCGCGATCCCTCCTTCGATGGCGGCTATTACGGGCGCCCGTTCCCGGACGGTCTGGCCGGCATTGCCGTGCCGCTCCTCGGTCGCAACCGCGTGCACGGCGTCATCAACATCATCTGGGTCAAAGCCGCGCGCTCGGTCGAGGACATGGTGCGCGGTCATCTCGGCGACCTTCAGGCCGCCGCAATCGAGATCGTCGCATCGCTCCGCGTCCGCGACCGGTAGGCAGCCTCAGAAATCGAGGTCGGCGTAATGCGCAGCCGGCGGCAGCGCGCCGGAGACATCGGCCAGGATCGGACGAAAGGACGGTCGCGACTTCATGCGCGCATACCAGTGCTTGGCATGCTGGCTCTCACCCCAGGGCACGTCGCCCAGATAATCCACGACCGAAAGATGCGCGGCCGCGGCGAGGTCGGCGAAGGTGAGACGGTCGCCCGCCAGCCAGTCGCGCTGGCCAGCCAGCCAGTCGATATACGCCAGGTGGTAGCGGATGTTGCGGCGCGCGGCGCGCATCACGTCGGTATCGGGCGACCCGCCGCCCTGTTCCGGCGTCATGAAGCGCTTGTGCAAGCGCTCATTGACAAGCGGGGCGGAGACCTCGGCGGAGAACTTTTCGGCGAACCAGGACATCAGGCGCCGGACTTCCACCCGTTGCTGCGGATTGACGCCGATGAGATTGCGTTCGGCGACGCCGTCGCCGAGCGAGGCATGCATCTCGGACAGGAATTCGGCGATCACGTTCGCCCCCGGGACCGCCGGAAGGCCTTCGGCAATCAGCACGGGAGTTTGCCCGGCAGGGTTGAGGATGAGGAAGTCCTCACGCCGCTCCCAGACCCGTTCCTCCACTAGCTCGGCGTCGAGGTCGAATTCCGCCAGCGTCAGCCGCGCGAAGCGCGAATGAGGGCAGAAGGGGTGGTGGAATAGAGTGAGCATCTAGTGGTCCAATTCTAACATTCGCATCCCTTCTCGGCAGGCTCTTTTGCGAATGTTAGAATCATAGGACCACTAGAAAATATTTGATTCTAGTGGAGCTTGGATTTGACATTCGCTTCGCGAGCCTGCGGCTGGGTGGGTAGCGAATGTCAAATCCGCCCCACTAGCCTTGCGAATCAGGGAATGATGCCGCGGATCATGATGTAAAAAGCGGCAAAGTGTTGGGCTATCGGAAATTTCGTTGCCCGGCGAGCGGATTTCGCGCGACAACGGTTCCGGCTCGATTCCAGACAGCCGGGCCGTGCGTTGGGGCTTTTCAGCATGAGTGACCTGATCAAGGCGGCCCTCCTCGGAATTGTCGAGGGGCTAACGGAATTCCTGCCCGTGTCGTCGACCGGCCATCTGCTGCTGCTGCAGCGCTTTCTTGGATTCGGCGACGAGGATTTCGGCAAAACATTCGTGGTCCTGATCCAGCTCGGCGCCATCCTCGCGATCCTGTCGATCTATTTCCACAAGCTGTGGGGCCTGGCCACGGGGATGTTCTCGGATCCGGCGGCGCGGCGCTTCGTGATCGGGGTGCTTGTTGCCTTCCTGCCCGCCGCGCTGATCGGCGCCGCAATGCATTCGATCATCAAGGACTATCTTTTCAATGCGTGGGTGGTCTGTTTCACGCTGATCGCCGGCGGCGCGGTGCTGCTGTGGGTGGATCAGCTCGAGTTCAAGCCCCGATATCGTGACGTGATGCAGTTCTCGCTGCCGATGTGCCTGATCATCGGCTTTTGCCAGTGCTTCGCAATGATCCCGGGCGTGTCGCGATCCGGCGCCACCATCGTGTCGGCGATGCTGCTCGGCGCCGACAAGCGGTCGGCGGCGGAATTCTCGTTCTTTCTCGCGATGCCGACCATGGCCGGCGCGTTCACGCTCGATCTGATCAAGAACCACGATCAGATGACATCGAACAATGTGATCCTGGTGGGGATCGGGTTCGCGTGTTCGTTCGTCGCGGGCTATTTCGTGGTCAAGACGTTCCTTGACTACGTCTCGCGGCACGGCTTCGGGCTGTTCGCGTGGTGGCGCGTGGCCGTCGGCTCGATCGGCCTTCTGCTGCTGGCGATCGGTTTCTGACCGGCGCGATCAGGCGAAGCGGCCGGCGCGGAACTGGCCGGTCTTGCGGAAGCTCCAGAGATAATCGGGCACGATCGCCTCGTAGGCGGCGGGCGTGATGCCCAGGCCCTGCAAGGTTCGATGATCGCGGATCGCCGCCTCCGAGACAACATTGTCGGCGCGCAGCAATTCGACCTGATCCGGAGTCAGCGGCGGCTTCGGCAGGAATTGCAGGATCGAAGCTTTCATCCTGGCCAGCCCAAACGGCAGCGGCACCAGCATCCGCGAACGCTCCGTCACCTTGAGCACGTATTCCATGATCTCGCGCATGGTGCGCACTTCCGGCCCGCCGAATTCGTAAGTCTTGCCGGCGCCGATGCCGGTTTCGACGAGAGTAGCGATCGCTTCGCCGACATCGGCCGCATAGACCGGCTGCAGGCGGGTATGCCCGCCGCCGATCAGCGGCAGCGCAGGCAGAACGCGCGCCAAAGCGGCGAAGCGGTTAAAGAAATCGTCCTCCGGCCCGAACACCACCGACGGCCGCACGATCACGGCGTCGGGCGAAGCCGCGCGCACCGCCTGCTCGCCGCGCGCCTTGGCCTGCGCATAAAGCGACGGCGAATTCTCGTCGGCGCCGATCGCCGAGACATGGATCACGCGCGCGCCATGCGCGTTGGCCGCGAGCGCGACCTGCTCGGCGCCGAAATGCTGGACGGCCTCGAAGCCCTGGCGTCCGCGCTCGAACAGAATCCCGACCAGATTGATCGCCACCGAGGCCTCGCGCACCGCCGCCTCGACCGAGGCCGGGTAGCGCAGATTGGCCTGGACCGCATGGATCTGGCCGACGGTGCCGAGCGGTTGCAGGAACCCGGCCAGTTCCGGCCGCCGCACCGCGACGCGGATGCGATAGCGACGTTTCGCGAGCGCCCGCACCACGTGGCGGCCGAGAAAGCCGGAGCCGCCGAAGACAGTGATCAGGGTGTCGGAATTGGTCTGGAGGGCCATGAAAGCTGCCTCGAAATGCGCGCCTGCGCGATCCGTGCGGGATACCGCAAGGATTTCCGCCTGTACAGGTGTCCCATCGTTGACAATGGCCGACCTGGCAAACTATGTGTCTGCCCCTTGCCCAGGTGGCGGAATTGGTAGACGCGCTGGCTTCAGGTGCCAGTAGCTTAACGGCTGTGAAGGTTCGAGTCCTTTCCTGGGCACCACTCTCGAACGACGAATGGTAAAGGTTGCGTAGCCGGATTTGGTCGAGGCTGCGCCCGCGCATTGAAGCTTCCCTAAAATCCATCCGGTAGCGCTGCTTGTGCCGCATATCTGCGGATCGTGAGCCGGACGCAGGCGATGCGTCAGGCCAGCATTGCCGGTGGGACCATGCCTCGGTTAAGACCATTCCGCTCTGCGCCCTCACAGGACGTCCATCCGCTCGGGTGGGTCGTCACCATCGGTTCGACGGATTCGGGTGACGCCGCCGGAGCGGTCGCGGTTTTCGAAACCGCCGAGCCGGTCGCGGACGGGGGCCATCCGATCGCGGAATTCGACGGTTTCGCCGGCGCCTTCGTATTCTTCGAAGAGACCGTGACGACATTTGCGCCGGCACAGATCCTTGCGGCCGACTCCGACAGTTCTGGCGCCGGAATGCTTGATCGTGCTGCGATCGATACCGGCGCTCCGTCCCTGACCGATGAATTCGGCGCGGCGACCGTCGATCTGCGCGCACGGATTCCCGATGCCGGCAGCGCATCAAGGTCGGACGATTATTTTTCGTTTGCCGGATGGTCGGCGGGAAGCGCCCCGTCGCAACTGCTTGACGACCTGCCGCTGCACTATGGCGCCGCGTTCGCGATGCAGGTCGAGCCGGTGGCGTCCGGAATCCATGCGCTCGATTGCGCCGCTGGCGGTGGTGGCAGTGAGGGCAACGGCTTCGAAGCGGCGGCCGTCGATGCCACGGCTGCGCCGGCGGCTTGCTCCTGTTGCGCTTTCACCTACGGGAGCGGTCCATCCGGTCCGCAGACCGACGACTACAATCTGTCCGGCACCAAGTGGGGATCGTCAGGCGCGTCGGGCTCGTGGGGCGGCACCGTCACCTGGAGCTTCGTGGACGCAGGTTTCACGAACCAGACCGGCGTCGGCTTCTTCAGCGGCTCTACCGTCTCGCTCTCGAACGTGTTCAGTTTCGATTATGTGTCGGTGTTCACCCAGGCGTTCGAAGCCTGGTCCTCGGTGGCGAATATCGACTTCGTCCAGGTGGCCGATGGCGGTGGAAATTTCGGCGTCGGCAACAGCGCCTATATCCGCATCGGCACCGGCCATATCGACGGCAATTACAACGTGCTGGCGCGCGCCTTCTATCCGGCGACGGCCGGCAATCCGCAAAATTACGCCTATTCCGGCGACATGGTGTTCGACAGCGGCGAATCGAGCTTCTGGACGGCGAGCAGCCTGCTTGCAGTCGCGACCCATGAGATCGGTCACGCGATCGGGCTCGGTCACTCCAGCATCAGCAGCGCCCTCATGGCGCCCTATTACAATCCGTCGATCACGGCCCCGACGGCCGACGATATAGCAGGCGCGCGCGCCATCTATGGTGCATCGTCGGGAGCGCCGGTCCCGAGCGACGATTATGCGGATCAGTTCAACGACACGACCGCGCCGTATGGCCAGGTCGCCGTCGGCGGCTCGTCGACCGGACATCTCGAAAGCGCCGGCGACCGCGACTGGTTCCGGGTCACGCTGACGGCGGGGGTCACGTACGTGTTCGACCTCAGAGGCGCCCCAAGCAACAGCGGGACTCTGTCAAACCCCTATCTCTATCTTTACAACAGCGCCGGAAATCTCATCACCTTCGACGACGACGGCGGGTCGTCCTACGACTCGCAGATTACTTATTCCGCAACCGCATCCGGAACGTATTATCTCGGCGCCGCGACCTATAACGACGCCGCCAGCGGAACCTATCGTCTCTCTGTCGGAATGACCGATCCGATCCTGAACGGCGACGGCAGCGACAATATCTTCATCGCGACCGCGGCGCGGGAAACCTTCAGAGGGTTCGGCGGCGCCGATACGGTGAGCTATGCCGATCAGCCGGGCTCGCTCGGCGTGACCGTCAGTCTGCTCAAGCCGAAGTCCAATACCGGCTTTGCGGCGGGCGACACCTACGATTCGATCGAGAACCTGATCGGCACGTCACGGAACGATCGCCTGACCGGCAACGCGGGCGACAATATCCTGGACGGCGGCGGGGGTGCGGACCAGCTTAACGGCGACGCGGGCTTCGACACCGCGAGCTATCTCAATGCCATGACCGGCGTGACCGCCAATCTGACGAATGCGAAGCTGAATACCGGCGATGCGTTCGGCGATACCTACAAGTCGATCGAGCGGCTGTTTGGCTCGCAATTCGAGGATGTCCTGACCGGCGGCAAGGGCGTCGAGGCGGTCATGGGCGGTGGCGGAGACGACATCATCGATGGTGGCGCCAGGATCGACACCCTGACCGGCGGCGCGGGACGCGACACGTTCCGGTTTGCCAGTATCAAGGAAGCCGGCGACATCATCACCGATTTCACGACGGGTGATGACCTGATCGGGATTGTTAGGAAGGGTTTCAAGATCGACGCGCGTGTCGATCTCGGCGCAGGCGGCGTCTTCGATTTCGCAAGCGAATATTTTGTCAGCAACACCACAGGGACTGCGAACGCGGTCGGCCACGGTCAGTTCGTTTTCAACACCGCGACCGATCAGTTGCTCTGGGACCAGGACGGTGCGGGCAGGAAAGCGGCGGTGGTCGTTGCCCAATTCACGACCGACATCAACCTGACAGCGTATCATTTCGACCTGAGTTGAGAGAGACGAGTCGGCGGCCGTATCGCGGCCGGCGCCGTCTGCCCTCGGAGAGCCTTGGCGATTGCGGATTGACTGAGGGAGCGCATCGGTTGATATGCGGGCCATGACAATGGCCACGGAATCCGCATGACCATCCGCCTGCACCGCGGCGATCTGCCGGACCTGTCCCGTTACACCGGATCGGTCGCGATCGACACCGAGACGCTCGGTCTCAATCCGCATCGCGACCGGCTTTGCGTCGTGCAATTGTCGCCAGGCGACGGGTCGGCCGATGTCGTGCAGATTCCGGCCGGCGGCGCGGATGCGCCGAACCTGAAGCGGCTGCTGGCGGACCCGGACATTCTCAAGATTTTCCATTATGCGCGCTTCGATATCGCGGCGCTGTCGAACGCCTTCGGCGTGTGGCCGATGCCGCTCTATTGCACCAAGATCGCATCGCGGCTCGCTCGCACCTATACCGACCGGCACGGGCTGAAGGATCTGGTGCGCGAACTTGTGGGCGTCGATCTGTCGAAACAGCAGCAATCGTCGGATTGGGGCGCCGAGGTCCTGAGCGAGCCCCAGGTCGCCTACGCGGCCTCCGACGTGCTCTACCTGCACGCGGCGAAGGAGAAACTCGACGTCATGCTGGCACGGGAGGGCCGCACCGACCTGGCGGAGGCCTGCTTCCGGTTTCTGCCGCACCGGGCGGCTCTCGACCTGCAGGGGTGGCCCGAGGAGGATATTTTCTCCCATTCCTGAGCCTGCCGCCGTGCCTGGGCCATATTCGGGCGCGATTTTCCACCCGTCCGGGGCTAGGATGGCAACGGGTGACCATCGATTCCGGGCAGGACGAACCTCTTCATGAACCGCATGCTTGCCGGACCGGAGGACTGGGGCCAGCCGGGCCAGCCGACCGCGGGCCGGCCGCAGACCGTCATTGTGGGCGCTCGCCGGCACAGCCGTCGCGTGCGTGCGCTGCGCATCGCGGTTCCTGCCGTGCTGGTGCTGACCCTGACCGGTCTCGTGGCGGCGAATTATCTCAATCCGGCGCGCTGGCTCAGGGTGCCGACCGAGTTCGGCACGCTTGTGATTTCAGGATCGAAGATCACCATGGAGGCGCCGCGTCTCGCGGGCTTCACCAAGGATCAGCGCGAATACGCGGTCAGCGCCACTTCCGCCTCGCAGGATACCAAAAACCCGACCATCGTGGAGATGAAGGAAATCAGCGGCCGGATCGACATGGAGGACAAGAGCCGTGTGACCCTGACCGCTGTCGAAGGCGTCTACGATACCAAGGCGGATCTGTTGAAACTCAACCAGGAGATCCTGATTACATCGACCGCGGGCTATCAGGGTCGCCTGACCGAAGCGCAGGTCGAGATCAAGAAAGGCCGCATCGTTTCCGAAAAGCCGGTACAGATGAAGATGCCGCAGGGCACGCTCGACGCCAATAGCCTGGAAGTGACCGAAACCGGCGGGGTGATCCGGTTCGACGGTGGCGTCGTCCTGGTTTTGACGCCGGAAGCGGTGAATCGCGGCGTGCAATCGCAAGCGGCAAGTCAGGCGAACGCGGAATGATGCAACGTCGCGTTTCGAGAGGACTGCTTCTGGCAGCGGCCTTTGCCGTTTTGCTGGCCGGCGTTGCGCCCGCGCAATCTCAGTCAAAGACGCAGCCGCAGCCGCAGGGAACCGGCGTTCCGAATGCGTTGCAGGGCTTCGGCACCAACAAGGATCAGCCGATCCAGATCGAGGCTGCTTCGCTTGAGGTGCGCGACAAGGACAAGATGGCCGTATTCATCGGCAATGTCGTGGTCACGCAGGGCGACACGGTTATGAAATGCAAGGAGCTGCGCGTCTTCTACGATCAGGACGATCCGAAGGGCGGCGCCAAAGCCAGCACCATGAAAGCGGCGAAGCCGGGCCCTGGGGGGCGGCAGTCGATCCGCCGCCTGGAAGCCCGCGGCGGCGTTATCGTGACCACCAAGGACCAGACCGCGACCGGTGCAACCGGCATCTTCGAGATGAAGACCAATACCGTCACTCTTTCCGGTGGGGTGGTCATCACCCAAGGGGCCAATGTGCTTAAGGGCGACCGGCTGGTTGTGGATCTGACCACGAATTTCGCCAAGGTCGAGGGCGGCCGGGTGCAGGGCCTGTTTTCGACCAGCAAGGACGACAAGCCGGCTGGCAAGGACGACAAGCCGACCGGCAAGGACGACAAGTCGGGACAGGATCAGAAGCCGTCGGTCCGGAAGAAGCCGACGGCTTTGCCCGCCGTTACCAACTGACTGTGGCTCCGGTCCTCCGTTGCAACCGGGATTCCGTCAGATTATGTCGGTAGCAGGCGGCCGCAGAGACTTCGGGACGTTGGTGTGCTGGTTTCGGGATCTGCTCTTTGCCGGCGCACCCTTGCCCGTACCCTTGGCCCGCGCGGATTTTTGAACCGGAACTGCCCTGAAATCGAAGGTTTGCCAGTGTCCTTGGAGTCCGAAACCAGCCCGCGAGCAAGCCGCAAGTTGCAGCGGATATCGGATTCGGAACACTAGCGTGTTCGATTTCCTCTCGATATTCCGCCGCAAAAAGCCGGGGAAACCGCGAAAGCGCAAATCGTCGGGCAAGTCGTCCGGCACGTGGCGCGTCGAGCTCGAAAAGATTGGCGGGCTCGTCGGCAAGCCTGCGTCGCAGCGCACCGCCCTCGCGCAACAGGCGGCGCCGCCGCCCGTCCCCGGCGCCCTGCGGATCGAGCCGTTGCAGGACGAGTTTCTGGTCGGCGATTCGGCGCGCCGGAACCTCCAGTGGGAGCATCCGCTCCATCCCGAGACGTTTCAGCCGGATCACTTCCGGCCCGAGCCGCCCAGGCCGGGCCGGAATGCCGGCCATGCCGCGCCTGCGCCGACGATCGCGCGTACCGAGGCCCCGCCACCGCGCGCCGCTGAGCCTCGTTTCGTGCCGCCGCGGCCTAGACGCCAGGAGCCGGTCGAGCCGCGTCAGCAGGTCACCCAGGGTTATCTGGCCGCGCACAGCGTGGAAAAGAGCTTCGGGCCTCGCAAGGTGGTGCGGGGCGCCAGCCTGTTCGTGCGGCGAGGCGAGGCGGTCGGTCTGCTGGGACCGAACGGCGCCGGCAAGACCACGATTTTCTACATGATCACCGGGCTAATCAAAGCCGATGCCGGCAAGATCGAGCTGGACGGAAACGACGTCACGCCGCTGCCGATGTACCAGCGCGCGCGTCTCGGCATCGGCTACCTGCCGCAGGAAGCCTCCATCTTCCGCGGCCTGAATGTCGAGGAGAACATCCGTTCGGTGCTCGAGGTTGTCGAGCCGGACGCCAAGCGGCGGCAGCGCGACCTGGACGCGCTGCTGGAGGAGTTCAACATCACCCGCCTGCGCAAGTCGCCATCGATCGCCCTCTCCGGCGGCGAGCGGCGGCGCGTGGAAATCGCTCGCGCGCTGGCCAGCCGCCCAAGCTACATGCTGCTCGACGAGCCTTTCGCCGGCATCGACCCGATTGCGGTCGGCGACATCCAGCAACTGGTGAAGCACCTGACCTATCGCGGCATCGGGGTGCTGATCACCGACCACAATGTCCGCGAGACGCTCGGCCTGACCGACCGCGCCTACATCATCTATTCCGGCGAGGTCCTGATGGAGGGCCGGGCCGAGGATATTGTGAATAACGCGGATGTCCGTCGGCTCTATCTGGGTGAAGAGTTCCGCCTGTAATCGGGCAGTTCGCCTCGATTTCTGCCTGATTTTGAGGCGCTTTTCCCAAGGCGCGCGCGTATCCGCCCGAATCCGCCTAAAGGGCGTGCGCCTTTTTTCCACATGCACGAACTGTGCCGCTGGGATAGGAATCCCCCATGGCACTGACCACCCGCCTCGAATTCCGCCAGAGCCAGGCGCTCGTGATGACGCCGCAGCTGATGCAAGCCATCAAGCTGCTGCAACTCTCGAACCTCGATCTGATGGCCTATGTCGAGGAGGAGCTTGAAAAAAATCCTCTGCTCGAACGGGCTGGCGACGACGACGGGCCGCCAGCGGCGGCCGAACTGGCCGAGCCCGCAGACAGCGGCTTCGAAGGCGAGGGGGCTCAGGAATGGATGGGGGACGACCTCGCCACCAGCCGCAACGCCATCGAGGAGGACCTCGGTACCCGTCTGGATAACGTGTTCCCGGAAGACGGCGGATCGGCCGTTGCTTCGGCGCGGGCCGAGGACGCCACTGCGGCGCATTCCGAATGGGCGAGCGTCGGATCGGGCGGCCGCGAGGACGGCGAATACAATCTCGAAGCCTTTGTCTCGGCCGAGCGAACGCTGGCGGATCATCTGTCCGAACAACTCTCGTTGTCGGTAACCGATCCGGTCAAGCGGATGATCGGTCAGCACCTGGTCGATATGGTCGACGAGGCCGGCTACCTGTCCGGCGATCTGGAGGCGGTTGCCGAAAAGCTCGGTGCCGACATGGCCGATGTCGAGGCGGTGCTTGCTGTCCTGCAGACCTTCGATCCCGCCGGCGTCTGTGCGCGAAATCTCACCGAGTGCCTGGCCATCCAGCTCAAGGAGCAGAACCGCTACGATCCCGCCATCGCGGCGCTGCTCGGGCGTCTCGATCTTCTGGCGAAACGTGATTTTACGAGCTTGCGCAAGCTGTGCGGCGTTGGCGACGAAGATCTCATGGACATGATCGCGGAGATCAAGCGCCTCAATCCCAAGCCGGGGCTCGCCTTCGGTTCGACGAATGTGCAGCCGATCGTGCCTGACGTATTCGTGCGTGCCGCGCCGGACGGCTCGTTCACGGTCGAGCTGAATTCAGAGACGCTGCCGAAAATCCTGCTGAACCAGACCTATCATGCGCGGGTCTCCAAGACGGCCGCCGCGGCGACAGACAAAACTTACCTTGCCGAGAAGCTGCAATCGGCGACCTGGCTCATTCGCGCGCTCGACCAGCGCGCACGCACGATCCTGAAAGTCTCGGCGGAAATCGTGAAGCAGCAGGATGCCTTCTTTGCGCACGGCGTCCAGCATCTGCGTCCGCTCAATCTGAAGACGATCGCGGATGCGATTTCGATGCACGAATCCACCGTGTCGAGAGTCACCGCCAACAAATACATGGCGACCGCGCGCGGCATCTTCGAGCTGAAATATTTCTTCACCTCCGCAATCGCCGCCTCCAATGGCGGGGAGGCGCATTCGGCCGAGGCGGTGCGTCATCGCATCAAGCATTTGATCGATACGGAGACGGCCAATGACATTCTCTCCGACGACACGATCGTCGACAAGCTGCGCGAGTCCGGCATCGACATTGCGCGCCGCACGGTCGCGAAATATCGCGAGGGCATGCGCATCGCGTCCTCGGTGCAACGGCGTCGCGAGAAGCAAGGGGCGTCGATCGGCCGCTAGCGCTGTGATTTCAGTGTTATAGAATCGCGCGAGCGTGAGGCACGGCCGGTCGGCGATACGAACGCGACGGATCGCGCCGGGTTTGAGGGCCATGGCTTTGAAACACCGCGTCTTTCAGACTGGAACTGGCGTGAATGCAGTATCCGACATGCCCGGCCGTAAGCCATTGACGTTGGCGGGGGGCATCCTTATGGTCCGCCGCTCTTCATCCCCAACAGCCCCAGTTCGACCCATTTTACCGGCGGATACGCGGACCGTTTCCAATGGCGCTTAGCGATATTGTGGCCGTGAATGCCGTGATCCCGGCGCTCAAGGTCAATGGCAAGAAACAGGCGATTCAGGAAATCGCTGCGCGCGCGGCCGAACTCAGCGGTCTCGGCGAGCGCACGATTTTTGAAACCTTGCTGCAGCGCGAGAAGCTCGGTTCCACCGGCATCGGACACGGCATCGCGATCCCGCATGGCAAATTGCCGAAACTCGACCGGCTGTTTGGATTGTTCGCACGACTCGATCGTCCGATCGATTTCGAGTCGCTCGATGGTCAGCCGGTGGATCTGATTTTTCTTCTGCTGGCGCCCGAGGGCGCCGGCGCGGATCACTTGAAGGCGCTGGCGCGTGTTGCGCGTTTGCTGCGCGATCCCGACACCGCCAACAAGTTGCGGGAATCGAACGACGCCGACGCGCTTTATGCGGTTCTGACGATGACGCCGTCGCAGGCCGCGTGAGTCCTTTCGGATCGGAGTGACGTTCGCCGTGCCGTGACGCTCCCGGCAACGCCTCGTGTGCACGCAAAAATTCTAGTGCAAGCTCAGGGCCTCGAGTTTTTCCTCCGACGCATTGGCGACGGCGGCTTCGTGCGTATCGGTGACGAGGATCGGCGTGCCGTCGGCGGCATAAAGCACGAACACGTCGCGGCCGGGTGCGAGCAGCGGGGCCTCGGGGCAGAAGAACCCGACATCCTCCGAGCGCGCCACGCGGATATAGGCAAGTTGGCGCCACGCGAGCGTCGCAAGGTCGCGCGCGGACATGGAAACGACGGCAGGCGAACGGCTGGACGATGCGGACATGACGCGGCTCCTTTGTTCATTTGACGAACCGAGCGCGCCCGGGGTTCATGCCGGCGGCATGAAAAAGGCCACGGCCGGGTGTGTCCCGGCCGTGGCCCGCATCGATTTAGAATTCGCTCGCGTCAGTGGACGCTAACGGCTTCCAGCTCGTTGTTCCAGGCATTGGCGACCGCGGCTTCGCGCGTGTCGGTTACCAGAATCGGCGTGCCGTCCGCTGCGTGAAGTGCAAAGAGCTGCATCCCGGGCTGCATTTCCGGCGCCTGCGGGTAAAGCTCGTGCACATTCTCGGATCTGATCTGTTTCACATACGCGATCTTGCCTCCGCCCAGAACGGCGAAAGCTTGAGGCGACATGATCGGCTTTTCAGTTTGTTCGTGGGTCATGTCAGCTGCTCTCCTTCGTCAACTCAACTATTCCTGTGGTCGGTCGGTTCCCTGTGTTCGCCGCCTCGGGTCTCGTCCCTCGATATGGTTATTCGTGCGGCGTAATCGAGATGGCCCGCACAATTCGTGCCGGTTCCGGTCGCGCCAGATCGATCGACAGCAGGCCGTTCTTCAGATCCGCGCGCAGAACCTCCATCCCGTCGGCCAGCACGAAGGTGCGCTGGAACTGGCGGGCGGCGATGCCGCGGTGGATGAACTTGCGCGCCTTGTCATCGGTCTGGCGACCGCGAATGACGAGCTGGTTCTCCTCGACGCTCACTTCGAGCTGATCGAGGGTGAAGCCGGCAACTGCAAGCGTGATGCGCAGACGCTCCGGGTCTCGGTCGTCGCGCGACAGCCGCTCGATATTGTAGGGGGGATATCCGTCCGCCGCCTTGGTCACACGGTCGAGCACGCGCTCGATCTCGTCGAAACCCAACAGGAACGGGCTGGACAACGAAGGCATTCGGGACATCTCAAAGTCCTTTCCAGCGACTTTGACACGGGGGCCCAAAGAGGCACCCCCTGATTTTCCCGGCGGATCCGCCGGGAGTTGACCTTTATATGGGCAGGAATCCGGGCGCTGCAAGCGGGGCTGGAACCGGTGCAGGAGCCTCAGGGGCGGGCGCAAGCTTTGCGTCCTCTCGCCCGATCGCTCCCCGCTGCTCGACGGCTCACGGCGCGGCTCACCGCACCGGAAAAAATCAAAGGCCGCCCGAAGGCGGCCGCAAGATCAGGGCTGGGCGGTTATCAAAGCCGGTCGTGGCTTCGGGTTGGTGGAGCCAGGCGGGATCGAACCGCCGACCTCTTGCATGCCATGCAAGCGCTCTCCCAGCTGAGCTATGGCCCCGTCACCAGACTTCCGCCCTCACGGGTTGCGGGCGGATAGCTTAACTCGACCGGACGATCAAGTCTCCTCGTCCTTTTCGAGGCCGTCACCGATGATATCGGTCACGTCGTCGTCGCCTTCTTCATCTTCCTCGATGAAGGTGGAATCGTCGTCGCCGCCGTCGTCCTCGACCTCGATATCGTCATCGACCGCATCCGGCAGGTCAGCCTTCTTGCCGGTCGCTTCGGCGTCGGCGTCCTCCAGCGAGACGAAGACGGCGCCTTCGGCCTCGGCCGTCTCGAGTTCGGGCTCGGCAGCGGGCGAAGCTTTCGCTTCCGGACGGCCGCGGGACGCGGCGATCGGAGCGATCGGCACGACCTCGCCGGTATAGGGCGAGATTACCGGATTCTTGTTCAGGTCGTAAAACTTGCGGCCCGTGACGGGACAGACGCGCTTGGTACCGAGCTCTGGCTTTGCCACGTTCGGAGGTTCCTTGAAGGGCTTTTAGAAATGAGCGGCTGAATTGGCGGCTTGAGCGACCGGTGTCAATACCGTTTATGGGCGATTTGCCGCTTTCGGCCCGGGATCGGATGACGTGGGAAACGCCCGGTGCTAGGACGGCGCCCACTTTCGCGCCGGAAAAGCCGTCTTGAGCCATTCGCTGCCCGCCATGCCGTTAACCGCGCGCCGCTCGCCTGCGCTGAAGGGGCGTCTGCGCGTGCCCGGCGACAAGTCGATTTCTCATCGTGCCCTGATCCTGGCGGCGATGACCGTGGGTGAGACCCGCATTTCAGGTCTGCTCGAAGGCGAGGACGTGATCAACACCGCCAAGGTGATGCGCGCCCTCGGCGCCACGGTGGAGCGAACCGGGGAGGGCGCATGGTCGGTGCGCGGCGTCGGCGTCGGCGGTTTTGCGCAGCCGTCGGGACCGCTCGATTTCGGAAATTCCGGCACCGGCTGCCGCCTCGTGATGGGTGCAGTCGCCGGTTGCCCGGTCACGGCTGTGTTCGACGGCGATGCCTCGCTGCGCAAGCGCCCGATGCAACGCGTGCTCGACCCGCTGACCCGGATCGGCGCGCGCGTGGTCGACGCCGCCGATGGCGGGCGGCTGCCGCTGACCCTGCAGGGCGCACGCGATCCGCTTCCGATCGAATACGCGCCGCCGGTCGCGTCCGCGCAATTGAAGTCCGCGGTGCTGCTGGCCGGGCTCGCGGCGCCGGGCGAGACGATCGTGATCGAGAAGGAAGCGACCCGCGATCACACCGAGAAAATGCTGACGCATTTCGGCGCCGACATCCGCGTCGAGACCATCGGCGAGCACGGCCGCCGGATCACGCTAACCGGGCGGCCGGAGCTTTCGCCGGCGCCCTTGCAGGTGCCGGCCGATCCCTCATCGGCGGCTTTTCCGCTGGCGGCGGCGCTGATCGTTCCGGGCTCCGACATCGTCCTGGAAGGCGTGATGATGAATCCGCTGCGAACCGGGCTGTTTCTCACGCTGCGCGAAATGGGCGCCGATATCGAGACGCTGTCGACGCAGAACGATGGCGGCGAAGAGGTCGCCGATTTGCGCATACGGGCCTCGAGCCTGCGTGGCGTCGACGTGCCGGCGCCGCGGGCGCCATCGATGATCGACGAATACCCGATCCTTGCCGTGCTCGCGTCCTTTGCCGAGGGCACCACACGCATGCGGGGCCTGAGCGAATTGCGGGTGAAGGAATCCGACCGTCTGGCGGCGACCGCCGACATGCTGCGCGTCAATGGCGTGGCGGTCGAGATCGAGGGCGACGACCTGATCGTGCATGGACATGGCCGGGCGCAAGGTCGCGCCATTGGCGGCGGCGTGGTGGCGACGCATATGGATCATCGCCTGGCGATGTCGGCGCTGGTCATGGGGCTTGCGAGCGACAAGCCGGTCGGCGTCGACGACGCGGCGTTTATCGCGACCAGTTTCCCCGGCTTTGTCGAATTGATGCGCGGTTTGGGCGCGGATTTGTCGTGATCATCGCCATCGACGGGCCGGCCGCCTCCGGCAAGGGCACCATCGCCAAGCGTCTCGCGGTTCACTACGGCTACCGGCATCTCGACAGCGGCCTTCTGTACCGCGGTGTCGGCCTCGCCGTGCTGCAGGCAGGCAAGCTCGATGACCCGGCTGCTGCGGTGGCGGCCGCACGCAGCTACGATCCCGCGCGATTTCCGGAGGACGACCTGAAATCCGACGCGGTGGCGAAAGCCGCATCCATCGTCGCAGCCATCCCGGAGGTCAGGACGGCTTTGATCGCACTGCAGCATGAGTTTGCGCGCTCGAAGCCGGGCGCGGTCATCGACGGGCGCGACATCGGGACCGTCATCGCGCCGCAGGCGGAGGTTAAGATTTTCGTAACCGCGACACCCGAGGAGCGCGCGCGGCGTCGGGTCATGGAACTGAGGGGCCGCGGCGAGGCGGTCGATGACGCCGCCGTGCTCGCCGATATCAAGGCCCGGGACGAGCGCGACATGAACCGCTCGGTGGCCCCGCTCAGGCAGGCCGAGGATGCGGTCTTGCTGGATACGACACTTTTGGCTATATCCCCTGCCGTCCGGGCCGCCATCGACATTGTCGAGGCCGTCCGAGCGGGCCGGAGGCCGGCTTAACCGCCCTTCGTCGTTGGAGGAACGCCCGCTTCGCCGCCTCGTCGGAGGCCTTGGACACGTCCTTTTTGGACAAGCAATCATCGTTCCGGTCGAACGGCTTAACGCGCCGACCCGTCGCTCATGCGGCGGAGCCACTGGTCTTGCGGGGCCTTTGGCCCGTGCGTTCGGAACATCCTAATTCCAATCGGCGCTCGCTAACAGGAGAGTTCATGGCCCAAACAGCCACCGCCACACCGTCGCGCGAAGATTTCGCCGCGATGCTTGAAGAGTCCTTCACGTCAGGAAACCTGCATGAAGGCTCGGTGATCAAGGGAATCGTCGTCGGCATCGAAAAGGACGTCGCCATCATCGACGTCGGACTGAAGACCGAAGGCCGCGTGCAGTTGCGCGAATTCACCGGACCCGGCCGCGGCAACGAGATCAAGGTCGGCGACGAAGTCGAGGTCTACCTGGAGCGCGTCGAGAACGCGCTCGGTGAAGCTGTCCTCTCCCGAGACAAGGCACGCCGCGAAGAGAGCTGGGGCAAGCTCGAAGGCGCGTTCAAGAACCAGGAGAAGGTTCAGGGCGTCATCTTCAACCAGGTCAAGGGTGGCTTCACCGTCGATCTCGACGGCGCGGTGGCCTTCCTGCCGCGTTCGCAGGTCGATATCCGTCCGATCCGCGACGTCACCCCGCTGATGAACAACCCGCAGCAATTCCAGATCCTGAAGATGGATCGCCGCCGCGGCAACATCGTCGTGTCGCGCCGTACCGTGCTGGAAGAGACCCGCGCGGAACAGCGTCAGGAACTGGTGCAGAATCTCGAAGAAGGTCAGGTCATCGACGGCGTGGTGAAGAACATCACCGATTACGGCGCCTTCGTCGATCTGGGCGGCATCGACGGCCTGCTGCATGTCACCGACATTGCGTGGCGGCGTGTAAATCATCCGACCGAAGTGCTCAATATCGGCCAGTCGGTGAAGGTGAAGATCATCAAGATCAATCACGACACCCACCGCATCTCGCTCGGCATGAAGCAGCTGCTGGACGATCCGTGGCAGGGCATCGAGGCCAAGTATCCGCTCAACGGCCGTTTCTCCGGACGCGTCACCAACATCACCGATTACGGTGCGTTCGTGGAACTGGAGCCGGGCATCGAAGGCCTGATCCACGTGTCCGAGATGTCCTGGACGAAGAAGAACGTCCACCCGGGCAAGATCGTCTCGACCTCGCAGGAAGTCGAAGTGCAGATCCTCGAAGTCGATCCGGTCAAGCGCCGCATTTCGCTCGGTCTCAAGCAGACCATGCGCAATCCGTGGGAGGTCTTCGTCGAGAAGCATCCGCCCGGATCGATCGTCGAAGGCGAAGTCAAGAACAAGACCGAGTTCGGGCTGTTCCTGGGCCTCGACGGCGATGTCGACGGCATGGTGCATCTGTCCGACCTCGACTGGAAGCGCCCCGGCGAACAGGTCATCGACGACTACAAGAAGGGCGACATGGTCAAGGCGACCGTTCTCGACGTCGATGTCGAGAAGGAGCGCATCTCGCTCGGCGTCAAGCAGCTGGCCAGCGATCCGATGGAAGAGGGTGCGGCCGGCGACCTCAAGAAGGGCGATGTCGTGACCTGCGAGGTCATCGACGTGAAGGAGGGCGGCCTCGATGTGAAGATCATCGGGACCGATCTCGAGACCTTCATCCGCCGTGCCGACCTGGCCCGCGACCGCGGCGACCAGCGTTCGGAGCGGTTCCAGGCCGGCCAGAAGGTCGATGCCCGGGTGACGCAGTTCGACCGCAAGACCCGCAAGGTCCAGGTGTCGATCAAGGCGCTGGAAGTGCAGGAAGAGAAGGAGGCCATCGCGGCCTACGGCTCGTCCGATTCCGGTGCGACCCTTGGCGACATCCTCGGCACGGCGCTCAAGCAGCGCGGTGACAAGGAGAAGGCGGAGTAAATTCCGCTCTCTCGATTTGAGACGTAAACCCCCGGTGCCGGACGCGCCGGGGGTTTTTCATTTTGGCTTCAGCCTTGCGGTTCCTCTGCCAGGCCTTCTTCCCGCTCAAGCCCTCTCTTCGCTTCAACCTTCTTTTCGCTTGAGCCTCCTTTTCGCCAAAGCCTGTGATTACCTCTGCTTTGCCAATCGCAAAGGATTGTCGGGTCAAACGCGCATCGCGGCGCTAGACTCTCGCGTCATTCGAATCAAATGGGAGCGAAGCCATGTCGCTCGATTCTCGGCCGCTCGATGCGGACCAGATCGTGGATCGCCGCCGGCTGCGGCGCAAACTGACCTTCTGGCGGGTGCTGGCGGTGCTCGTCTTCATCGCGGCCATCGGCGCGGTTGCCGCAATGTCGCGGCAAGACGGTTTGAGCGGGTCGACGTCGGGCTCGATCGCGCGGGTGACGATTTCCGGACTGATCCGCGGCAATCAGGCGCGGGTCGAGGCGATCGAGAAACTGGCCAATTCCAGCGCCAAGGCCGTGATCGTCCACATCGACAGCCCTGGCGGCACCACGGCGGGCTCGGAGCAACTCTATGACTCACTGGTGCGCCTGAAGGCCAAGAAGCCGATGGTGGTCGTGGTCGACGGCCTATGCGCCTCGGGCGGTTATATCGCGGCGCTCGCATCCGATCATATCATTGCGCAGAGCGCTTCGCTGGTCGGCTCGATCGGCGTGCTGATCCAGTATCCGAACTTCGTCGACCTGCTGAAGACGGTTGGCATCAAGGTCGAGGACGTGAAGTCCTCGCCACTCAAGGCCGCACCGAACGGCTTCGAGCCGACCTCGCCGGAGGCGCGCGCCGCGCTCGCGTCGATCGTCATGGACTCCTATGACTGGTTCAAGGACCTCGTCGCCAAGCGCCGCAGTCTCGAAGGCGAGGCGCTTGCCACCGTCGTGGACGGCCGCGTGTTCACCGGCCGGCAGGCGATCAAGCTCAAGCTGATCGACGAACTCGGCGACGAGCAGGCCGCGATCGCGTGGCTCGCCAAGGAGAAGGGGATCGACCCCAAGACGCCGGTCCGGAACTATAGCCTGCGGCCGCGGTTCTCGGAGTTCTCGTTCATCCACCTGACGGCGGTTTCGCTGCTCAATGCGGCTGGCCTCGATGGCTTTGCCCGCAGCCTTGAGCAGTCCGGCGCATTTGCGGCGGCGGAGCGGCTTAATCTTGACGGTCTGCTGGCGCTTTGGCACCCTTCACCCGTCAATTAAGCGGCGGACGGCCTGAGGCATGGCCGGATTCACCGACGTACATACCGGGCGGCGCGGATGATCAAGTCGGATTTGGTTACGAAGATCGCGGGACAGAACCCGCATCTTTACCAGCGGGACGTGGAAAATATCGTCAACGCGATCCTGAACGAGATCACGGCGGCGCTCGCGCGCGGCGATCGGGTCGAATTGCGCGGTTTCGGGGCGTTTTCGGTGAAGCACCGGCCCGCACGCACCGGGCGCAATCCGCGGACCGGCGAGCATGTCTCGGTCGACAAGAAATCGGTTCCGTTCTTCAAGACCGGCAAGGAAATGCGCGAGCGGCTGAACCGCGGCGAGATCGCCTGAGCCGGTTTGCCGGTCGGTTGCGCCTCGCCAGGCCGCTCGTCCCTTGAAGCAAGATGTAGGCGGCCGCGCCCGGATTTCCTAAACTCACCGGATGTTATGAATTGCGGGTCCACGCTCCGGCGGGTTCCGCAAATGGCGGCCAACGGAAGGTCCAATGCTCAGCAAGCTCGTCTTCTGGCTAGTACTCGTGCCGCTCGCGATCATCATTCTGATGTTCGCGGTCGCCAACCGCGAGATCGTGACCGTGTCCTTCGATCCCTTCAATGCAACCGCGCCGGCAGCGTCGGTCAGCGTTCCGCTTTTTGTGCTGATCTTCGTTCTTGTGATCCTCGGCGTCATCGTCGGGGGCGTTGCGGCGTGGCTTCGCCAGTCGGGCTATCGCCGTGCGGCGCGGCAGCGCGATGCCGAGGTGTCGGCGCTTCGCCGCGAGATCGAGACGCTGAACTCCACGCTCAGTGAGCGGCTCGACGACAGGTTTGACACTCCGGTTCCGAACAAGTCCGCGCGGCTCGTCTATCGCTCCTCGGCAAACGGGTAACCCGCTTCTGCCATGCGCATTGTTTCTGCCGACGATATCCAGAACGCGCTGACCTACCGGGCGCTGATCGACGCTCTCGATGACGCCTTCCGCTCCGACATCGTGGTGCCGGTGCGCCATCATCACACCATTCCGACCGCGGGCGCCGATGCGACGCTGCTCCTGATGCCTGCCTGGAAGGAGGATGCCGAGCGCTATATCGGCTGCAAGATCGTCACGGTGTTCCCGGACAATGCCAAGGCGCAGCGCCCATCGGTTTATGGACAATATCTCCTGCTCTCGGGCGAGACCGGAGAGCCGCTGGCGCTGCTGGAGGGCCGCGCGCTGACCGCGTGGCGCACGGCCTGCGCCTCCGCGCTGGCCGCTCGCTATCTTGCGCGTGAGGACGCCTCGCATCTGGTGATGGTGGGTGCAGGCGCGCTGGCGCCGCATCTCATTCGCGCGCATATCAGCGTGCGTCCGATCAAGCGTGTGACGCTCTGGAATCGCACCCGCGCGCGTGCGGTGTCGCTGGGGTTCGGCATCGCGGTTGCGGGCATCGAGGTCGACATCGCCGAGACCCTGGAGGAGGCGGTGAGCGAAGCCGATATCGTCTCGTGTGCAACGCTGTCGGCGCAGCCCCTGATTCAGGGCGCCTGGCTGAAGAAGGGCGCGCATCTCGATCTGGTCGGCGGCTTCACGCCGAAAATGCGTGAGGCCGACGATCAAGCGGTCAAGCGAGCGCGCATCTTTGTGGATACCCGCGCCGGCGCCGCCAAGGAAGCCGGCGATATCGTCGTTCCGATGAAGAAAAAAATCATCGACGCGAAGGCGATCAAGGGCGATCTGTTCGACCTGTGCCGCGGCAAGGTCAAGGGCCGCACCTCGGCCTCGCAAATCACGCTGTTCAAGTCGGTCGGAACCGCGATCGAGGATATCGCCGCGGCGACACTGGTGTGGCGAAGCCTGTCGGCCTGAGGGCAGACAAAGGCCGCTTGTCGCGGTAGAACCGCGCCGGCCATGACCACCCTCATCAAAATCTGCGGCCTGACCACCGCCGAGGCTGTCGATGCCGCGCTCGCCGAGCGCGCGGACTTCCTGGGCTTCGTATTTTTCCCGCCGTCGCCGCGCAATGTGCCGCTCGACCTCGCGCGCGACCTAAGCGCGCAGGTGCGGGACCGCGCGCGCAAGGTGGCGCTCACCGTCGACGCCGACGATGCCCTCTATGCCGCGATTGTGCAGGCACTGACGCCGGACATGCTCCAGCTCCATGGCCACGAAAGCCCAGAGCGGATCAGGGCGCTGAAATCGCGGTTCGGGCTGCCGGTCATGAAGGCCTTGCCGGTCGAGACCGCGGCCGATCTCGATGCCATTCCGGCCTATGCCGCCGCCGCGGACTGGCTCCTGTTCGATGCCCGCCCACCCAAGGATGCGACCCGTCCGGGAGGCCTGGGACGGCCCTTCGACTGGACCCTGCTGAAAGGCCTTGATCAGGGGCTCCCCTTCATGCTTTCCGGGGGGCTCGATCCGGGCAATGTAGGCCAGGCGCTGGAGGTAACCAGTGCGCCCGCGGTCGATGTGTCGTCCGGGGTCGAGTTGACGCCGGGCGTCAAGGATCCCACGAAAGTCATGGCTTTCATCCGCGCGGTGCGCGCGGCGGATGCGGCACGGACGACAGTTGCGAGCAGCAGATGACGATTCAGCAGCCGAATTCTTTCCGCACCGGTCCCGACGAGCGTGGCCATTTCGGCATCTATGGCGGACGCTTCGTCGCCGAGACCCTGATGCCGAACATTCTCGAGCTGGAGGCCGCCTATAATGCCGCCAAGGCGGACCCGGCCTATCAGCAAGAGATGGACCATCATCTCGCGCATTTCGTCGGCCGGCCGTCGCCCTTGTATTTTGCCGAGCGCCTCACCGAAAAATTCGGTGGCGCGAAGATCTATTTCAAGCGCGAGGACCTCAACCACACCGGTGCGCACAAGGTGAACAACGTCACCGGCCAGATCATGCTGGCCATGCGCATGGGCAAGAAACGCATCATCGCCGAAACCGGCGCCGGCATGCATGGCGTCGCCACGGCGACGTTGTGCGCCAAGTTCGGCCTGCCCTGCATTGTTTACATGGGCGCGGTCGACGTCGAACGTCAGCAGCCCAACGTGTTGCGCATGAGGATGCTCGGCGCCGAAGTTCGTCCCGTGACGTCGGGCTCTTCGACGCTGAAGGATGCGATGAACGAAGCGTTGCGCGACTGGGTCACCAATGTCGCCGACACCTTCTATTGCATCGGCACGGTCGCAGGGCCGCATCCGTACCCGGCCATGGTGCGCGACTTCCAGTGCATCATCGGCAACGAAACCCGCGAACAGATGCAGCAGGCAGAAGGCCGCCTGCCGGATTCGTTGGTCGCCTGCATCGGCGGCGGCTCAAACGCGATGGGCCTCTTTCATCCCTTCCTCGACGACCGCAGCGTGGACATCTACGGCGTCGAGGCCGCCGGTCATGGCATCCCTTCGGGTCAGCATGCAGCCTCTGTCAGCGGCGGCCGTCCCGGCGTGCTGCACGGCAATCGCACGTATCTGCTGATGGATGCCGACGGCCAGATCACCGAAGCGCATTCGATTTCCGCCGGTCTCGATTATCCCGGTATCGGTCCCGAGCACGCCTGGCTCAACGACATGGGCCGGGTGAAATTCCTGTCCGCGACCGACGAGGAGGCCGTGGCGGCGTTTCAATTGTGCAGCCAGCTGGAGGGCATCATTCCGGCGCTCGAACCGGCGCATGCGCTGGCCCGCGTGTTCGACCTCGCGCCGACCTTGCCCAAGGACCACCTGATGGTGGTCAACATGTCCGGCCGCGGCGACAAGGATCTCGACAGCGTGGCGCGATATCTGGGGACGTCGATCGGATGACAACGCGCATCGACCGCAGATTTGCCGACCTCGCGCGCGAGGGCCGCGCCGGCCTCGTCACCTTCGTGATGGCGGGCGACCCCGATTACGACACCGCGCTCGCCATCGTCTCCGCGCTGCCGAAGGCGGGCGCCGATGTGATCGAGATCGGCATGCCGTTCACCGATCCGATGGCCGATGGTCCGGCGATCCAGGCCGCGGGCCTGCGCGCGCTCAAGGCCGGACAGACGATGAAGACAACGCTGCAGCTTGTGCGCGACTTCCGCAAGACCGACGGCGACACACCCATCGTCCTCATGGGCTATTACAACCCGATCTATATCTATGGCGTCGAAGGCTTCCTCGCCGACGCGATTGCGGCGGGTGTCGACGGGCTGATCGTGGTCGATCTGCCTCCCGAGGAAGACGTCGAGCTCTGCATTCCGGCGTTGAAGGCTGGTCTTAATTTCATCCGGCTGGCGACGCCGACGACCGACGACAAGCGCCTGCCGGTCGTGCTCACCAATACCTCTGGCTTCGTCTATTACGTTTCGATCACCGGCATCACCGGATCGGCGACACCGAATGCGTCGCGGGTCTCCGACGCCGTCGCTCGCATCAAGCGCCATACCCGGCTTCCGGTTGCCGTAGGCTTCGGCGTGAGAACCGCGGAAAATGCGCGCGAGATCGCACAGGGTGCGGATGCTGTGGTGGTGGGGTCGGCGCTGATCGACCGGTTGCGCGACAGTCTTGATGCCGAAGGACGCGCGACTAGCGGCACGGTCGAGGCGGTGACGTCGCTGGTGTCGGAACTTGCCGATGGCGTGCGCTCGGTTCGTCGGGTGGCCGCTGAATAGCTTTATCAAAAAAGCCGTAATTTCAGGGAAGAGACCCTCGCATGATCACACGCCGAACATTGATGTGCGGGGCCGCAGCCGGTCTGGTCGCGAGCCGGTCGTCGTTTGTCTCTTCCGCCGGCGCGCAAGTTATCTCCCAGACCGCGAAGGTTGTCGTCCCGTTCCCGGCCGGTGGCAGCACCGATGCGCTCGCGCGCATTATGGCTGACAAGCTGAAAGGCGGGTATGCGCCGGCCACCATCGTCGAGAACCGGGTCGGCGCTGCCGGACGTCTCGCAGTCGAATACGTCAAGAATGCCGAGACCGACGGCAGCGTCATGCTGTTCACGCCGGACTTCCTGATGACGGTCTATCCGCACAGTTTCCGGTCGCTGAATTACGATCCTGTCCGCGATTTCACGCCGGTCGCCACCGTCGCAAAATCGGCGCTGTGCATCAATGTCGGGCCCGCTGTTCCGGCGGACATCAAGACGCTTGGCGACTTCGTGCAATGGTGCAAGGCGAATCCGAAGACTGCGACCTACGCGACGACCGCTGCGGGCGGGACCCCGCACTTCGCCGGTTTGATGTTGTCGCAGGCCTCGAAGGTCGAGATGACGCCGGTCCATTACAAGGGCGGTGCGCCGGCCCTGCAGGACCTGATCGGCGGCCATGTCTCGTCCAGCGTCAACCCGGTCAGCGAGGCGCTGCCGTTCGTCAAGTCCGGCAAGGTCCGCACGCTCGCGGTGACCAGCGACAAGCGCTCGACCTTCCTGCCGGATGTGCCGACCATGAAAGAAGCCGGCTACGATGTGGTGATCGAAGCCTGGCTCGGAACGCTGGTGCCATCGAAGACGCCCGCCGATGTCGTCTCCAAGCTCAATCTTGCGATCAGGGATGCCTTTGCCGCTCCCGATGTGAAGCAGAAGCTCGAGGCGATCGGCAACGAACCCGACTACAAGACACCGGCCGAATTTGCCGCAATCGTGAAAGCGGATATCGCGCGCTGGGGACCGGTGGTGAAAGCCTCTGGTTTCGTCGCGGATTGACGGCCACTGGACCTCAGTCAACTGGACATGGGTAGCGACGCAGCATGAACTGGATTTCCAACGTCGTCCGGCCGAAAATCCGCGGGCTGCTCAACCGGCGCGAGACTCCCGAGAATCTCTGGATCAAATGTCCGGAAACCGGGCAGCTCGTTTTCTTCAAGGATGTGGAGGCGAACCAGTTCGTCATTCCCGGCTCCAACTATCACATGCGCATGGGTGCAAACGCGCGCCTGAAATCAATGTTCGACGGCGAGACCTGGCTCGATGTCGGTGTGCCGGAAGTGCCGACCGATCCGCTGAAATTCCGTGACCAGCGCCGCTATGCAGACCGCCTGAAGGACGCGCGCACCAAGACCGGCATGAATGACGCCATCAAGCTCGGCTTCGGCCGGCTCGAAGGCATTCCGGTGGTGATCGGCGTGCAGGACTTCGACTTCATGGGCGGTTCGCTCGGCATGGCCGCGGGCGAGGCGATCGTCAAAGGCCTCGAGACCGCCATTGATCGCGGCACGCCCTTCATCATGTTCGCCGCCTCGGGCGGCGCGCGCATGCAGGAGGGCATCCTGTCGCTGATGCAGATGCCGCGGACCACGGTCGCGGTCGAGATGCTGCGCGAGGCGAAGAAGCCCTATATCGTCGTGCTGACCAACCCGACCACCGGCGGTGTCACCGCATCCTACGCCATGCTGGGCGACGTGCAGATCGCCGAGCCCGGCGCACTGATCGGCTTTGCCGGGCCGCGCGTGATCGAGCAGACCATCCGCGAGAAATTGCCGCCCGGTTTCCAGCGCTCCGAATATCTCAAGGAACACGGCATGGTCGACATGGTGGTGCACCGGCACGAGATGCGCGCCACGCTCGGGCGCATCTGCCGGCTGCTGACCAAGGCATCGCCGAACGCGCCGCGCGGCACGGCGCAGGCGGCCGCCGTCGAGGCAACCGCGCCAGCCTGATCCGTCCTGGCGTTCTTTCCCGGTCCCGTCCTCGCGGGTCAGGGTTTCGCCGGGGCGGACGGAATATGCTAGCCATTGTTTCATGTCCGCACTCGACGATACGCTGACGCGCCTGCTGGCCCTGCATCCGAAGCTGATCGACCTGTCGCTCGATCGGATGTGGCGGCTGCTGGAACGGCTCGAACATCCCGAACGCCGGCTGCCGCCGGTCATCCATGTCGCCGGCACCAACGGCAAGGGCTCGACCATCGCATTCATGCGCGCGATCCTGGAAAGCGCGGGCCATCACGTTCACGTCTACACCTCGCCGCATCTGGTGCGGTTCAACGAGCGCTTCCGGCTTGCATCGGAAGGCGGCGGCAGGTTCGTCGACGACGACGAATTGCGCGCCACGGTCGAGGAATGCGAGCGCGTCAACGCCGGCGAACCGATCACGGTGTTCGAGATCACCACCGCGGCCGGCCTGCTGCTGTTCTCACGGCATCCGGCCGACGTGCTGCTGCTCGAAGTCGGTCTCGGCGGCCGGCTCGATGCCACCAATGTGGTGGAGGCGCCGCTGCTGAGCGTGATCACACCGGTATCCCTCGATCATGCCGATTATCTCGGCGACACGATCCAGAGCGTTGCCGCCGAGAAGGCCGGCATTCTCAAGCGCAACGTGCGCGCGGTCATCGGGCCGCAAATGCCGGAGGCGCTCGCGGTGATCGAACGCGCGGCGGAGCGCGTGCGTGCGCCGCTTCGCGTGGCGGGCGAGCACTGGAATATGAGCGAGGAGCACCGGCGGCTGGTCTATCAGGACGATGATGGGCTTCTCGATTTGCCGGGACCGAAGCTGATTGGACGCCACCAATTCATGAATGCCGGCGTCGCGGTCGCGGCCCTGCGCGCGTCCGGCCTGAAAATCCCGGGCGAGGCTTATGAGGCCGGCGTCGTGAAAGCGGACTGGCCGGCGCGCATGCAGCGCCTGACCCACGGCAATCTGGTGACGCTGGCGCCGCCGGGCAGCGAAGTCTGGCTGGATGGCGGGCACAATCCGGACGGCGGCCGTGCGGTTGCGGTCGCGCTTGCCGATATCGAGGAGCGCGCGCCGAAGCCGCTGGTGATGATCGTCGGCATGCTTGGCACCAAGGATTTCGAAGGCTATCTGCGCTGTTTCACCGGTCTGGCGCTGAGGCTCTACGCGGTGCCGGTGCCGGATGCGCAACGCAGTCTGCCGCCGGACCTGATCGCGGAGACAGCGAACAGGATCGGAATTCCCTCCGAGAGCGCAGACGGTGTCGAAGCGGCGCTGTCGGCGATCGCGCTTTTGTCCTTCGATACGCCGCCGCGCATTCTCATCGGCGGATCGCTCTATCTCGCGGGCGACGTGCTTCGACGGAATGGCACCCCTCCGATCTAGGGTCTTGTCGCGGCATCGATTTTGCTCACTCGTCCGCAATGAATGCGACGTGCGTATCCAGGAGATTGCAATGCCCAAAGAAACCATCGTGCCGGCCGGCTCACCACCGCCTCTGGCGCCGTATTCGCCTGGCACCAAGGCTGACGGCATCGTCTATGTGTCTGGCATGCTGGCCATGGACAAGGACGGCAAGACCGTTGGCATCGGCGACGTGAAGGCGCAGACCCGGGCCGTCCTGAACGCGATCAAGTCCGTGGTCGAGACCGCCGGCGGCGCGATGTCGGATATCACCTTTAACTCGATCTTCCTGAAGGATCTCGCCGACTATGCGGCAATGAACGAAGTCTACCGCGAGTACTTTCCCAGCGAGCCGCCGGCGCGCTATTGCATCCGCGCCGATCTGGTCCGGCCGGACTTTCTGGTCGAGATTTCGTCGATCGCGCATGTCGGACGCTGAGAATGCCGTTCGCGCAGCGTGACGGCGCCGATCTGTACTGGGAAAAATCAGGAGACGGTCCGCCGCTGATCCTCGCCTCGGGTCTTGGGGGCGTGCTTGGCTATTGGCAGGCGAACCGCGCCGCGCTTGAGCGTCATTTCACGCTCTATCTGTTCGACCAGCGCGGCACCGGGAAGTCGTCCCGGATCGAAGTGGCGTCGATCGAGCAATTGTCTGCCGACGTGATCGCGGTGATGGATGCGGCCGGGCTTCAATCCGCGCATTTTCTCGGTCACTCGACCGGCGGTGCGATCGGGGTCGCCACCGCGCTCGATTATCCTGGCCGTCTGCGCTCGTTGATCATCTATGCCAGCACCACGCATGGCGATCCGTACCGCCATCGCATTCTAGGATTGCGCAGCATCATCCATGCCGGGCTGGGTGCGGAAGCATACGGGAAATACACCTCGCTGCTGCTGTATCCGCCCTACTGGATCAACGCCAATGACGAGGCTTTGCGACAGGCGGAGGCCCAGGCCGCGGCCCAGCTCGGCGAGCCCGCTATACAGACGAGCCGGCTCAACGCGATCCTGGCCTTCGACCGGCGCGCGGAGCTCGGACGCATCACCATTCCAACCATGATCCTGTGCGCGGACGACGACATCCTGACGCCGCGCTATTTTTCCGAGGAATTTGCGCGGCATATGCCGCACGCGCGGACACTGTTCGTGAAGCGAGGCGGGCACGCTTTCTCGCGCACCGAGCCGGATCAGTTCAACGCCATCGCCATCGAATTTTTCAACGGAGTTGCAAAATCATGAGAGTTGTCCAGACCTGTCTTGCCGCCGTGCTCCTGGCCGTGTCCTCCACCATTGCACTGGCACAGGACTGGCCGACACGGCCGCTGCGCGTCGTCGTGCCGTTCCCGGCCGGCGGAAGTGCCGATACGCAGACGCGCGTGATTGCCGATGAATTGTCGAAGGCCCTCGGACAGCCGGTCGTGATCGAGAACAAGCCGGGTGCCGGCGGCAATATCGGTGCTTCGGAAGCTGCGCGCTCGCAGCCGGACGGCTATACCCTGTTCATGGCAACGACGGGCACGCATGCGAGCAACGTCTCGCTTTACGACAAGCTGCCGTACGACCCTGTGAAGGACTTCGCGCCACTGACCCTGGTCACGATCTATCCGCAGGTCGTGGTACCCGGCCTGAAGATGAAGGATGCGCCGTTCAAGGACGTCGTCGCGCAGCTCAAGGCGGCAGGGGACAAGGCCAATTTTGGATCGTCCGGCACCGGCTCGCCGACGCATCTGGGCGGCGAATTGTTCAAGAACGCCACCGGTACGCAGATGGTGCATGTGCCCTATCGCGGGCAGGGACCGGCGCTGAACGACATGCTGGCCGGTCAGCTCGACGTGATGTTTCCGTCGATCTCCGACGTGCTGAGCTTTCTGCAGGCCGGGAAATTGCGTGCAGTGGCCGTGCTCAACGAGACGCGTTTGAAGCAGATTCCGGACGTGCCGACCGCTGCGGAGCTCGGTTATCCGGGGCTCAACAGCTCAATCTGGAGCGCGCTTTACACCAAGGCCGGGACACCACAGCCGGTGATCGACCGGCTCAGCAGCGAACTGGTCAAGATCGTCAACTCACCGGCGTTCAAAGACAAGTTCGAGGCGCTGGGCTTTGTCGTGAAGACATCGACACCGCAGGAACTTGCAGCGTTCACGGACGCCGAAACCAAGCGCTGGGGCGACATCATCAAGACGCTCGGCATCAAGCCGCAGTGAGCCGGCGGCTCTGGCGATCATGAAACGCGAACGGCCGGCCTCGCGGCCGGCCGTTCGAAAGAGAGAAACGATTTCCGCGATCAGACTGCGGCGTTGATCCACTGTTCGAGCTTCGCCTTGGGCGCCGCGCCGACCTGACGCGAGGCGAGTTCGCCGTTCTTGAAAATCATCAGGGTCGGGATCGACATGATGCCGTATTTCGACGCCACGCCCGGATTCTCGTCGACATTGAGCTTCACGATCTTGACCTTCTCGCCGAGCGCGGTCTGGATCTCGTCAAGCGCGGGCGCGATCATGCGGCAGGGGCCGCACCATTCGGCCCAGAAATCGACCACCACAGGGCCGCTGGCCTTCAAGACTTCGGTCTCGAAATCCGCGTCCGATACCTTTCCAACGGCCATTTCATAACCTTTCGAATCGTGGGATGGCTTGAACTTCGCCTTCGAACCTAAGAACCGCCCCAGCCGGGGTCAACCCCGCCTCAGGCGAGCGTGATCCGGCAAAAACGGGACCCGGTATTGCGCCAGCGGAGGTTGCCAGGTCCGGCCGGCGTCGCGCGCGGAAGCCTTGCATACGGCATCGTCCCAGCGTTGGTCAGGGCCCCGTCAGGGCCGCCATTTCCGCATCCAGCGCCTCCTGGGGAAGCTCCATCAGGGTGGCGTTGTCGGTCCAGACCAGTGCCGCACGCACCGCCCGGCCCGGATAAATCCGCTGCAGCAGCGCCCGGTAGAGCGCGAGCTGCTGGCGATAGGCGCGCGGGACGTCGGCGAGTGCAATCGGCGCCGGCCGGTTGGTCTTGTAATCGGCGATCAGCACTTCGCCGTCCGTCACCACAAGCCGGTCGATCTGGCCGGTGACGGAATAGGGCGGACGTCCATCCCGTGGCAGCATGCCAACGACAGGAACCTCGGCGCGGCTGCCGGGAGCGAACAGTGCGGCGAAGCCCGGGTCGTCAAGAATGGCCAGCGCCTGTTGCGCGATCCTTGCGCAATCGTCCTCGGACAGCCGGACTCTGTTGCGGCGAAGATAGTCACCCGCCGCCGCTGCGCGCTGCGCAGGCGGCAGGTCGGGCAGCGACTGGATCAGCCTATGCAGCAGCGATCCGCGCTCCAGCGCCTGGGCGCGATCGAGCTCGCTCGTCCCGCGCGTCCATTCGGCCTCGTCCGCGTCGGAGGGGGCCCGTGCGATGGCGCGCGGAGCTTCTGCCGGAACCGGCTTGTCGATCCAGCCGGGCAGGGGATGTTCCGCCGGCGGCGGGGCCGACGCCTCGGCAGGTGCCGGGAAGTCGAACACGTCCTTGCGCAACCGCCAGATCGGTCCGTCGCCGTCTTCCGATGGCATTTCGATCGTGCGTGCATCCTCGGCCTGTACCAATGCGCCTTCGATGAGCCGGTACCAGCATTGGTCTGGAACACCCGGCGTCCCGTCCTTCTTCACAGTCGATGCGGTTCCACAGATCACCAGCCGCTGCTCGGCGCGCGTCATCGCGACGTAGAGGAGGCGCTTGTATTCCGCGATGCTTGCTTCCTTTGCCGCCTCTCGCGCGATCGCAACGATCGGCGGATCGGTGTCCTGGGACTTCGCCCAGACCAGACCCTTGCCGTTTGCGAGCGTGACGTCGAGGAGCCTGGGCGGCCGGTAACCCTCCGGCCGCGTCGTCGTATCGGCGAGGATAACGGTATGCGCTTCCAGTCCCTTCGCACCGTGCACGGTCATCACCCGCACCTCGTTGCGGGAGATTTCCATGTCGCGCTTCACTTCGGCATTGGCCGCACGCAACCATGCAACGAAGCCCTGCAGCGATGGCGTCTCGCGCCGCTCATAGGCCAGTGCGAGATTGAGAAACTCGTCGAGCGCGTCATTCGCTTCGGGTCCGAGCCGCGCGAGGATGCGCTTTCGTGCGCCACCCGCGCCAAGCAGGCGCGCATAGAACGTGAACGGACTGTCGCGCAAGGCCGCATCGGTGAGGTGAGTCAGCCGCGCGGCGGCGTCGGAAAATTCATTCGCCTTGCCCAGCAAGGCAGCGCGCAGCGATTTCCGGCCGCGATCATGCGCGATGTTGAACAGGTCGTCCTCGCTCAGTCCGAACAGCGGGCTCTTCAGCACCGAGGCAAGCGCGAGGTCGTCCTCGGGTAGCAGCAGCGCATCGGCCAATGCGATCAGATCCATCACCGCGATATGGTCGAGCAGCACCATGCGGTCGGCGCCGGCGACCTGGATGCCCGCGGCCTTGAGCTGACGGATGATCGCCTCGAACAGTGGCCCGCGCTGACGCACCAGAATGAGCACGTCACCGGGCCTGGTGCCCTTGCCTTGCCAGAGCGCAACATGCGCCGCGATTTTCTTCGCCAGCCGGACTTGCTGGCTCTGCTCGCTGGTCTGGTCGAATGGCGCATCCCAGCCTTCGATGTCGGCCTTTTCATTGGGCAAGACCAGCGGCCAGATATCGACATGTCCGGGCAGCTTGCTCGGCAACGATTCGTGGGCGGTGCCGGCATTGTCCGAGGACAGGCCCTTATGGGCCTCCTGTCGGGAGAACACGATGTCTACCGCCTGCAGCACGATCTCGCCGGAGCGGAACGAGGTCAAAAGCTTGACGTTGCGCCATTCGAGTTGCGCGGCCTCGAAATCCTGCTGGAAGGCCCTGCGCATCTCGCCGAACTTTTCCGGCGCCGCGCCCTGAAACGAAAAGATCGATTGCTTGTCGTCGCCGACCGCGAACATGGTGCGCCTGGTGCTGCGCGCACCGGCGCCGGCGGTGAATTCCGATACCAGCTTGCGGACGATCGCCCATTGCTTCGGGCTGGTGTCCTGCGCCTCGTCGAGCAGCAGATGGTTGATGCCGAGATCGAGCTTGTACAGTACCCAGGCCGCGGACGTGCGCTCGAACAGCGCCAGCGTGCGGTCGATCAGGTCGTCATAGTCGAGCAGACCGCGCCGCGCCTTCTCGCGCCGGTAACGCACGATCACCTCATGCGCGACGGTGACCAGCGCGCGGGTGCGGTCGCGGCATTCGACCGCGCGAAGCGTTTTGAGCAGCGCGCCGATGCGCGCTTGCTCGTTGTCCAGCCGCTCGGCCCATTCCGGGTAAACACGGCGCGTAGCAGTCGTGATGATGCTGTCGCGCAGCCCGCGCTTTGAAAGGCTGATGTTCGAGCCGGTGCAGAACATCGAAACGTAATTGTCGAGGCGGTTAACACCGTTTGCCTGCAGCGCCTGCCTGATGCGTGCTGCCTGCTTCTTGTCGTTCGACGACCCGGTCAGGAAGACCGCCTCAAGATCGGGCCATATGGCAGGATCGATCCCGCCCTCCAGGGTCTCGCGTTCGATCGCCTCCGCACTCTCCTCGGCGCCAATGCCCAGGGCCGCCGACAATTCTGCAATCGCTGCATCCACCGTCTCGGTGCGCGCGATCCATGCCTCGATGGTATCTCGCTGGCCGACCGCCTCGGTGATCAGTTCACGAAAGGTCTGGTCGGCCGCCGCCTTGATCGCGTCGGCCAGAGCGCGCCCGATCGCCGAACCGGGCTGCGCCGCGCCTTCGAGCATCACGTCGAGCGTGAGCGTCTCCAGCATCTGCGACTGGGTGGCGTCGTCCAGCACCTCGAAGCCCGCACCGGCATCGGTCTCGAACGGAAACTGATGCAGCAGGCTGGTGCAGAAAGCGTGGATGGTCTGGACCTTCAGCCCGCCCGGCGTTTCCAGCGCCAGCGCGAACAGCCGCCGCGCGCGCGTCCGCAACTTTTCGTCAGGCGCAATGCCGATGTCGCGGATCGCCTGGTCGAGATCGGCATCGTCGAGCGCGGTCCATGCCGACAGCGTGTTGAACACGCGCGTCGCCATGGTCGCAGCGGCGGCCTTGGTGAAGGTGATGCAGAGAATCTTCGCCGGATCCTCGCCGCGCAGCAGGAGCTTGATCACGCGCTGGGTCAGCACATGGGTCTTGCCGGAGCCAGCATTGGCCGACGCCCAGGCCGACACCATGGGGTCAGAGGCCTGGTATTGCGGCTTCAGCACGCGCTCGGGAAGCTCGCGCCTGGTGGTGGTGCGTGGACTCATGCTGGAATATCCGGGTCGACTTCGCCGCCGGTCGCCGACCATTCGCGTACGCGTGCGAGATGATCGTAATCGCCATAGGTGCGGCCGACCCACATCGGCCGCCAGAACGAGACATAGGGCTCGCTCTCGGACGCAAATTTCACCACCAGCTCGTGCAGCTTTTCCCGCGCGCGATCGGCGGCGCCGTCGATGCTGAGACTCTCGAAGTCACGCGGCGCTTTCTCGCCGCCGGGATCGCCGCCATTGAGACGCAGATACATCAGCTCGGAGACCGAGCCGCCTTTCGGTACGTTCTCAAATTCCCCGTGACGTAGGATCGTCGCCTGCAACGTCAGTTGCGGCGCAAAGCCGACCCGCACCTCTTTCGGAGACGGCGGCCGGCCGGTCTTGTAGTCCAGCACCGCAAAGCTGCCGTCGCTGCGCTGTTCGATCCGATCGGCGCGCGCGGTGAGCACGAAATCCGGCGTCAGCTGCAATTTACCCTGCACCTCGGCGTAAACCGCCCTCACATTGAGCCGGCGTTCGCGCTCCCAGTCGATGAACCAACGCGCGATCCGGTCGAAACGCGGCCACCAGAACGCTTTCGCCTCCGGATAATCGTTGAGCGGTTCGAATGCGTCGCGCCCCAGCGCCATCAATTCGCCCAGAGGATCGGACGGCAGGCCGCCGGCAAACTTCGCGGTGAAGTCGCCGATCGCCTCGTGAATGACGGTCCCGCGGTCGCGCGCGCCGGGCGGGGTGTCGACCGGATCGAGCGCCCGCAGCTTCAGAATATGCTTGGCGTAGATCGTGTAGGGATCGCGCAGCCAATGCTCGATATCGGTGACCGGCAATCGCTTCGGCCGCATCGCGACCGGCGGTCTCGGCTCCGGCCGTTGTGCCGCCTTCACCTCGGCCGGCCGGTCGAGCGCGCGCGCCCAATCCAGATAATGGCGGCCGCGCTCCTTCACCTCGGCCCATGCCTCGACGCCGGCAACAGCGGCAAGCCGCTGCACGAAGCGGGACACCACGGTCGGCGAGCCTTCGCGTTTTGACGCATGGGACAGGATCACGTCGGGCGCGCCGAAGGCCTGCACGAAGTCATGCGCCGACAATCCGATCCGCCGCTCCGGCAGGTCGAGCCCGAGCTGCTGGCGCATCGGCCGGTTGAGCCATGGATCGTTGCGCGGCTCCGGCGGCCACACGCCTTCGACCAGTCCCGCCAGCACGACGCGATCCGCCTGCTGCAATCGCGCTTCCAGCGGACCATAGATGCGCACGCGCGCGCCGGGCGCGCCGGGCCTGCGCACCACCCGCTCGGAGGCGATGGCATGAAACAGGTCGGCATAGTCGTGCGGTGCCACGGCAAAGGCGGCGGCCTGTCCGCTGTCGGCGATGGCCTGGAAGCTATCGCGCAGGGCTGCTCCCTCGCGGCCCGCGAACGCGGCCGACTCGTTCTGGTGGTCGAGCGATAGCATTGCGATCACGCGATGATGGCAGATCGCCAACTCGCGCAACGGAGCCGTCCTCGCTTCGGCCAGCGGCGCGAGCGCCGGCTTGAGTTTCGCGACCAGCTCGGCAGCGCGATCGAGCTCGCCGTCGGTGAGCCAGCGCCGCGGATCGCTGCCATGCAAGGTCTCGCGTTCCGCGCGCAGGCTCTGCAACGCGTGTTCAAGTCCTTCGGTGCCGGCGCGAGGGCGTGGCCCGCGCAGGATCGCGCGTTCGAGCAGCGCGATCGCCTGGCGATTGGCGGATTCGGATCCGCCGAGACGGCAGAGCGGATGCTTGAGCAGTGCAAGCAGGGTCACCGGCTCGCAGCCATCGAGCGCGGTCTCTGCTGCCAGCCGCGCGAAGATTCCGGCCGCCGTCTCGGACAAAGGATCGCCGCCGGAATCGTCGACGGGGACTTTCCAGCGTTCCAGCGCCGCGACCACGCGGCGCGTCAATGCGCGATCGGGCGTGATCAGCGCGGAGGTGCCGTCCGCGTCGTCGGTCACCGCTTCCCGCAGAACCAGCGCCACCGCAACTGCCTCGTCTTCGGTGGTGGCGGCTTCGATCAGCGACAGATTGGCAAGGCTGGATTCCTTGAGGGATGCGAACGCCTCGTCCTTCAGGGTGTCGCGCCAGCGGTCGGTCGCCTCGGCCGGCCGCATCGCCTCCGACGCGAACCGTTCGCGGCCATGGCCGGCTGGGGATTGGAGGATCTCGACCTGATCGCGCTTGGCGCCAAGTCCGCGCAGGAATCCCTGCATCGCGAATTGCGGATGTCCGGGCGAGGGGTTGGTGCCCGCAACGCCGCCGATCGACTCCCAGGCCTCGTCGTCGAGGTCGGTGTCGAGGCCGGGCAGAACCACGGCGCCGTTCGGGAGGCTGGCAATGGCCGCGAGCAGCTTTGCGGTCGAGGGCATCGACGCGGTCGAACCCGCGGCAATCACCGGGCCGGTGCCGTTGCGCTTGAGCCGCGCGGTCTCTGCTTCGATCAGCGCATCACGCCGCGTCGCGGCATCCATCAATTGCTGTTCGTCGAGCAGCGCCGGCCAATGGTCGCGTACGATCTTGAGGAATTCGAGCGTGGACCGAAAATGGTGGTCCATGTCTTCCGGTACCAACTGATCGAGCGCCGACCAGTCGATGCCGCGCGTGATCATGTCGTCCTGCAGCCGCGACAGTTCGCCGGCCATGGCGAAGGCGGATGCCGGAGAATTGGCGATCAGCGACACCTCGCCGGTCCGCTTTTGTTGCGCGGCCCAGGCGAGGATCAATTGCGCCAGCGTCGCCTTGCGCTCGAACGGCTCCATCGCGCGCTTCAGCGACAGGCGTTCCGCCGCCAGCGGCCCGCCCGCGAATTCCGCGAACACGATCTCGTCCTCGTCGATATCTCCGACCGGCACCAGCCGCGGCAGGATCGCCGCATCGCCGCCGAGTGCGGCCAGGAACACCGACTGCGCCAGCCGGCAGGCGCGCCGCGTCGGCAGATAGAGCGTGGCCTGCGCCAGTTCCATCGGATCTCGCGACGCGGGAAAGCCGTCCACCAGCCGTCCGGCGAGCAGGGCGTCAATCAGCGCCGGCAGGAACGGTACCGATGCGGGAATCGTGAACAGGCGGGGCGTGCGGGTCGACATGCCGGCAAAGTCATAGCGCAAAATGGGCCTGTATGCGCGGCGCCAAATCGCTGCAGCTACGCCGCGCTTTGCAGGATCGCGCGCTCGGCCTCTTTGATCGCGTCCGGCGTGCCGACATGCATCCAGATGCCGTCGAGGCGCAGCCCGAACAGCCGTTCCGCTTCCGCCGCCTTGACGAACAGCCGGTTCAGCGAAAACGGACCCTGCGGCGCGTCATCGAACAGGGCGGGCGAGAAGATCGCGGCGCCGGCATAGACGAACGGCGTCACCTCGCGCTCCGCGCGCGGCTGCAGCCGTCCATCCGGGGCCATCGAGAAATCGCCACGGCCGGCATAACCGATGCTGGTGGCCGAGGGCGCGAGCAGGAGCAGCGCGTCCATCTTCGCCGGATCGAAAGCGGCGGCGAGCCGCTGCAGGTTGCCGCGCGTGCCGTCCAGCCAGATGCTGTCGGAATTGATCAGCAGGAACGGCTCGCTGCCGAGCAGCGGCAAGGCCTTGACCACCCCGCCGCCGGTATCGAGCAGCTTCTCTCGCTCGTCTGAAATCACGATATGGGGCGACTTGCGGCCGGCCACATGGCTCTCGATCTTGTCGGCGAGGTAATGGACGTTGATCACGGCCTTGCCGACGCCAGCCTGCGCCAGCTTGTCCAGCACATGGTCGAGTAGAGGGCGGCCCGATACCTGCACCAGCGGCTTCGGCAGCGTATTGGTCAGCGGGCGCATCCGCTCCCCGAATCCGGCCGCGAGCACCATTGCTGTCTGCGGAACGCCTTGCGCCATGCGAATCAATCCTCTTGCGCCGCTGTCGAGGCGGCTCGTCTATCACAGCCCATCGAAGGCGGGCACGTTGTCCTTGTACCATGCAGAAAGTTCGGCGAGCGCCGGGTGGGCGAGCGACCGCTGCAGGCTGCGCCATACGCGGGGCATATGACGGAGATATTGCGGCTTGCCGTCCCGGCGATCCAGCCTGGCGAAGATACCCAGGATCTTGGTCGCGCGCTGAGCCGCCATGACGGCATAGAGCGCCGCGAATTCCTCACGATCGAAACTGGTATCGGTTTCGGCCCGCCTTTGGACATAGCTGCCGAACAGGTCGCGCTCCAGCGGGTCCGGGACATCGACGCGGGCATCCTGCAGCAGCGAGGCGACGTCGTATCCAGTCGGTCCAATCACGGTATCCTGGAAATCGAGCAGGCCGACGCGGTGGTATCCGTCGCGGTCCGGAAGCCAGATCAGGTTAGGCGAATGGAAATCGCGCAACACCCATGTCTGTTGCCCGGCCAGCGCCGGCTTGAGTGCGGCCAGCCACAATTGGCGGAACTGCTCTCGACCGGCTTCATCGACCGCAAGTCCGCGATGCGGAATGTACCAGTCGGGCAGCAGTTCGGCCTCGATCAGGAAGGCGGCCTTGTCGTAGGCCGGAATGGCGTAAGTCGTGCCGTCCGGCAGCGGCAGCATGGCGTCGACCTGCCGCGCATGAAGTGCGGCCAGCAGATCGACAGCCTCTCCGTAGCGAGCGGCGATCGGCGCCGGCGGTGAACCGGCGACGAATGGCTCGGTGCCGAAATCCTCCAGCAGCAGAAAGCCCTGGTCCAGGTCGGCGGCGTAAATCTCCGGCGCGGAGAAGCCGAGCGCGCGTAGCGCATCCGCCATGGCAACGAATGGCCGCACGTCCTCGGCGAGATGGGCGATCGCGCTGTAGGGCTTGCCGTCACGCACCGGTGGACCATCGGGCCGGCGCGGTGCGTTCATCAGGATCGCTGGCGTGCCGTCGCGGATGACGCGTTCGTAGACCCGGCTCGATGCGTCGCCCTGCATGCGTTGCCGCTCGGCCTGCGCATATCCGCTGTTGTGCAAAAAGCTCCGCAACGCCGCGATGCGGGTGACCCGCTGCGCAAGCTTGCCGTGACCGGTGACGTGGACGTCGCGATAGTCGTTGCCTTTTGCCGGTGCAAGGGAGAGCGCGATATCGATGCGGTCAGGCGGCAACCGGCCGCCGGCACGATCCGGCCATTCCATCAGCACGATGCCGGTGGCCGCGATGTCGTCCAGGCCGAGCTCGGACAGTTCGTCCGGGCTGGTCAGGCGGTAGAGATCGGCATGCGCCAGTGTGAAGCGCGGCAGCTCATAGACCTGCATCAGGGTGAAGGTCGGGCTCGGCACGGCGATCCCGGGATCGTTGGCAAGATAGCGGATCAGCGCTCGCGCGAATGCGGTCTTGCCCGCGCCGAGATCGCCGGAGAGCGTGATGACATCGCCGGGTTCCAGCGCATTCGCGATATCGACGGCGAAGCGCCGGGTCGCCTGCTCGTCTTCCAGCGCGATCGTGAAACTCATCTGACCGGAGGCCATGGGCTAAGGCGCGTGGGCTCAGGCTGCCGTGATCTGCGGCTGAGCCACGGGTTTGGTCGGGAAGGTGCAGGTCACGGTGGTTCCTTGCCCGACGGTGGAGGCGATGTCCACACTGCCGCCATGCAGCTGCACGAACGAGCGCACGATCGACAGGCCGAGGCCGGCGCCGCGATGCTGCGAGCCGAGCGAATGGCTCTCGAACCGCTCGAACACGCGCGGGGTCATTTCCGGCGGAATGCCGGGGCCCTGGTCGGTGACCGAGAAGGCGATCGCCTCGTCGTGGCGTTCGGCCCGCAGGGTGACGGTGCTTCCCTTCGGGGAGAAGCCCACAGCATTGGACAGAAGATTGAAGAGCACCTGCCGAACGCGGCGCTCGTCGGCCGGAAACAGGCCGATCGTCGCGGGCTCGGTTTCGATGTTGAGCACGATATTGTCCTTGACCAGGCGGTCGCGGATGCCTTCGGCCGCGGCCTCCATGGTCTTGCGGATATCCACCGGCCCGAGATTCAGCGTCATGGCGCCGGCATCGATGGTCGCCAGGTCCAGGATATCGTTGATCAAAGCGAGCAGCGCGTTGGTCGAGACCGTGATGTAGCCGAGATATTCCGACTGGCGGTCGGAGAGTGGCCCGGTCGACGGGTCGCCGAGGAAATGCGCAAAGCCGATGATGTTGGTGAGCGGCGAGCGCAATTCGTAGGAGACGTGGTGCAGGAAATCGATCTTGATTTGGTCTGCGGTTTCCAGTGCTTCGTTGCGTTCGCGCAGCGCGCGCTCGACATTCACCGTGTCGGTCACGTCCTGGAAGGTGACCAGCGTTGCGCCATCCGGCAACGGCAATGTCGCAAGGTCGACCACGCTGCCGTCGCGGCGTTCGAGCCGTCCTTTTACCGGATCGCGCTGGCCGATTGCGGTGACGGCGCTGCGCAGAGCGCGCAGGGTCTGATCCTCCGGCTGAAGCGGCGCGCACCAGGCGATGACCGCTTCGATATGCGGCCGTTCGGCGAGCGCTTCTTCCGGCAATTTCCACAATTGCTGGAACGCCGGATTGTGCAGCCGCAATCTTCCGTCGCTGGCAAACACCGCGACCGCCTCCGCAAGATTGTCGAGCGTTTCGCCCTGCACCCGGATCAGAGCGTCGTAGCGGCGTTCGAGGTCCAGCCGCTCGGTCACGTCGTCGAACAGATAGGTCACGCCACCTTCTGTATTGGGCGTCGTCACCACGCGCAGCGTGCGCCCGGCCGGCAGGTGCCAGAGGTCTTCGCGCGATTCGAGATTGCGATAGGCCTCGTGCAGCTGGTTCTTCCAGGTGCGGAAATCCTGCTGCTCCGGCAGTTTGCGGCCCGCCCGCAACCGGTCGAGGATCGCTGAATCGGTCGGTCCGTGATCCAGATAGGACGCGTCTAGGTCCCAGAGCGCGCGATAGGCCTCGTTGTAGAAGCGCAGCGTGTGGTCGGCACCGAAGATCGCGACGCCGGTGGCAAGCTGGTCCAGCGTGCGGCGATGCGCATCGACCATGCGCGTCATCTCGGCGCGAATGTTCTCGGCTTCGGTCGCGTCGACGCCCGCTGCAGCGCTGCCGGCGGGCGTCGGCACCTCTATAACGTCGAACATGCGGCGCGCTCCAGCGATCACCGCCGGAACCCGCCCGCGATAGGGTGTGCCGTCCCCGCGCATGCGCGCGGCATCGTCGCGGGCGGACTTGTCGAGCAATTCGAGATTGCGTTCGACCGCTTCCGTCGGGTCCCGGGCTTCGACCGCGCTCGCATAAGCGGCGTTCACGAAATCCAGCCGCCCCTCCAGGTCGCGGGCCCAGACCGGGAATGGCAGCGCATCGATCAGCGTGCGCAACGCCATCATGTCGCCGACCAGCCGGTCATGGCGCGTGGCGAGGGCGACCAGTTCGCCCTTGATGCCGCTGACGTCGCGAAGCCGCATGACAGCCCGTCCGCCGATGGCGCGGCCTTCCGCTTCGATGGACTTGCCGCCCAGTGTCGCCAGCGTCATGGCGAAAGCTTCGCCATTGGCGCGCAGCGTATCGACAGATGCCTGGATCATTTGCGCCTGATCCGCGGGAAGCCACGCGCCGAATGCCAGAACCCGCTGCGGCATGGTGGCCTGCGTGACGATGGTTACGTCGCCGACAATGTCCGGGTCGTCGCAGCCGGCGGCCCAGGCCACCACGATCTGCGGCTCCGACAGCAGAAGCGCATTGACCCGGTCGACCTCGGCGGTCAGCGCATTGATCTCGCGCCGGGCTTCGGTTTCGTTCGCCGCAGCGCGCTGGCGCGTCCTGACGAGCATGATCGCGGTGACCACCGCGAACAAGACAACGCCGAGCGTGAGCGCGAGCGCCGCGAGTTCGTGGCGCTCCAGACTGGCAAACGCGCTGAGATAGGCGTCGACGGGCGTTCCGGTCTGAAGCGGAGAAACTGCCTTTGCAGAAGCCGGCCACAGCGCGCCCAGCGCGGTAAGGCATCCGCATCGCAGCGGATCGACGCTGCGGCCGCCGCCAGTCGACCGAATCATTCGCGCATACCCATTGCCCCCAATACGGATGCGCCCCGGGCACATGCCCGGTGCGAAACCGTATTGCCATGGACGCTAACGAGCGGTCCGCGGCTGCGAACCGAATCAGTCGACTTTACCCTCAAGGTGAGTCGTGCGGTAAGAGTCCAGACCGTGAACGGGAGGGCGGGTGGTTATGAAACGGACTTTTCCGCCCGCTTGACCAATTCATTCAGCTGAATAGTCGACAGCGCCGACGCAAATGCGCGCTCGGCCTGGGCAAGAGCGGGCAGCACCACGTCGCCGACCAGGTCGGATCCAGGGAGTTGGGACGTCACCGGATCTTCGACAGTCCGCGCGGCCCGCAAAATCTCGTTCGCGGTGATGTGCTCCGTATCGCGGCCCAGTTCGTATCCGCCACGCGGGCCCCGCACGCCACGCAGGATTCCCTCGTGGACCAGAGCCTGAAGCACTGGTTCCAGGTGGCGTGGCGGCAGTCCATGCCGCGATGCGAGAGCCTTGGCCGAGACCGGACGCATTTGCGAATTAATCGCAACATCAATGACCGCTGCTATGGCCAAGATGCCTTTTCGGGACATCAACGGCATTCCAAAATACTCACCGTTTGTGTGGTTATGAAACATAACGGTAGTAAATTAAGGGAATGTGTCTAGCCCTCTGTATCGCTAATCGACACTTTTTGTTCCCGTCGAACCAAAACCGCCGCTTCCACGGTCCGTTTCAGACAGCTTTTCGACTATATGCACAGACGCTAATGCAACCGAAGCGATAACAAGCTGGGCGATTCGCATTCCACGTTCAACCAGGAACGGCGCCTTGCCGTGATTGACGAGCAGAACATTCACTTCGCCCCGATAATCGGCATCGATGGTTCCGGGTGAATTGAGCACGGTCACGCCATGTTTGGCGGCGAGCCCCGATCGCGGGCGAACCTGTCCCTCCGTGCCCGGCGGCAGGGCAAGCGCAATTCCGGTGGGGATCATCGCGTAGGTGCCCGGCGCGATCGTCACGGGTTGTCCGTCCGGGACGGCTGCGATCAGGTCGAGCCCGGCGGCCGCCGCGGTCTGATAGGCGGGCAAAGGCAGTCCAGCCCCGTGCGGGAGCTGCAGGATCTGTATGTCCACGTGCGTCACTTGTGAGGTTTGTCGAGTGTTGTGGCGATGCGCGCGACCAACTGGCGTGCGACCTCATCCTTGGATTGCGACGGCCAGGATTCGACACCCTGCGCGCTGACGAGATGGACGGTGTTGCGGTCGCCGCCCATGACCCCGGACGCCGGGGATACGTCGTTGGCGACGATCCAGTCGCAGCCCTTGCGTTTCAGCTTGGCCCTGGCGTGGTCGATCACCTTTTCGGTCTCGGCCGCGAAGCCGACCACAAGCGGCGGCCGGCCTGCCTTTAGTTTTGCCACCGTCGCCAGGATGTCCGGATTTTCAGTCAGGGCGAAGGATGGCGCGCCGGATGCGGTCTTCTTGATCTTCTGCTGTTCGGGTGCCGCGACACCCCAATCGGCGACGGCTGCGGCAAAGATTGCAACATCGGCCGGGAGGCTTGCGGTCACCGCTTCGAGCATCTCGCGGGCGGTGGTGACCCGGATCGGCGTGACGCCGTGTGGGTCCGGCACATGCACCGGGCCGGAAATCAGCACGACCTCCGCGCCTGCGGCTGCTGCGGCCGCGGCTATCGCGTGGCCCTGTTTTCCCGACGAGCGGTTCGCGATGTAGCGGATCGGATCGATCGGCTCGTGGGTCGGCCCGGAGGTGATGAGGATACGTTTGCCGGCGAGCGGCCGGTCCGATGACCCGCTCAGCACGCGGGCCGCGGCGTCGGCGATCTCCAGCGGCTCCGCCATCCGTCCGGTCCCGGCCTCGCCGCTTTCGGCCATCTCGCCGGTATTCGGTCCGACGAGGCTCACGCCATCGGCGACGAGTTGCGCGACGTTGCGGCGGGTTGCGGGATGCCGCCACATCATCGGATTCATGGCGGGCGCAATCAGCACCGGCTTGTCGGTTGCGAGCAGCACCGCCGACGCGAGATCGCCTGCATGGCCGCCGGCCATCTTTGCGATCAGATCGGCAGTGGCGGGCGCGACGATCACGATATCGGTGTCGCGCGCGAGCCGGATATGTCCGACGTCGAACTCGCTCTGCGCATCGAAAAGTTCGGTGAAGGCTCGCTCTCCCGCAAGCGCGCCGACCGATAAAGGCGTGATGAATTCGTGTCCGGCTTTTGTCAGTATGCAGCGGACAATGGCGCCGCGTTCGCGCAGCCGCCGGATCAGGTCGAGCGACTTGTAAGCGGCGATGCCGCCGCCGATCACGAGGAGAATGCGCTTGCCGGTCATGCTCATGAATCCAGCGTGATCGTTAACACAGATCGGCACAGTCCGCCCAGATGCAGCGGATGCCCGCCCGCTCCGTGGTTAACGACAGCAGCCGTCATTTAAGCAGGAAGACGACATAGGCGAGCAGTGCCGCGATCACCCACAAAGCGATTGCGGTGGCGCGGCCGCGCCTGGCCTCGGCGCGGCCGATATCGGCGACCGTTTCCGGCGCCAGCACGATGCCGTTGCGGGTGGCGGCGTCGAGCTGCTGGATGAGCGCCGTTCCGCGCGACAGCAATTCCGGAACCTGACCGGCGAAACGGCCAATCTCGGCCAGACTTTTTCCGGCATCGTCGATGCGGCCTGCGGGCCCGAGATTGCGCTCGATCCATTCGCGCACGACAGGCTCGGCGGTCGACCACATGTCGAGCTTCGGATCGAGCGATCGCGAAACGCCTTCGACCACCACCATGGTCTTTTGCAGCAGCAGCAATTCCGGCCGCGTCCGCATGTCGAACAGGCTGGTGACCTCGAACAGCAGTGTCAGCAGCTTCGCCATCGAGATTTCGTCGGCGGCGCGATTATGGATCGGCTCGCCGATGGCGCGGATCGCCTGGGCAAAATCCTCGACCGAGTGATGAGAGGGGACATAGCCCGCTTCAAAATGCACCTCGGCGGTGCGGCGATAATTGCGCGTGATGAAGCCGTAAAGGATCTCGGCCAGGAAGCGGCGTTCCTTCGGGCCCAGCCGGCCCATGATGCCGAAATCGACCGCAACCAGGCAGCCGGTATCGTCCACGAACAGATTGCCCTGATGCATGTCGGCATGAAAGAAGCCGTCGCGCAGGGCGTGACGCAGAAAGCTCTGGGTTACGACGCGCGCGAGATTTTTGAGATCGATGCCCTTCGCCTCGAGCACGGCATGGTTCGACAGATGCGTGCCGTCGATCCATTCGAGCGTCAGGACATCCTTGGTGGTGCGATCCCAGTCGATCGCCGGCACACGAAATCCTGGGTCGCTTTTGGTGTTCTCCGCCATTTCGGAAAGCGCGGCCGCCTCGAGCCGAAGGTCCATTTCCAATGCGATCGAGCGGCGCAGGGTCGCCACCGTCTCGACCAGCCGGAGCCTGCGTGCTTCGGCGGAGTATTCTTCTGCATTGCGCGCGGCGAAGGCGAATGCATCCTGATCGATGGCAAAGCGCCGTTCAATGCCCGGCCGCAACACCTTGACCGCGACCTCGCGCGGGCCGTCAGTACTGTCAATATTGGCACGGTGCACCTGCGCGATCGAGGCAGCCGCGACCGGCGGCCCGAATGTCGCATAGGCCTTGTCGATCGGTTTCCCGAACGCATGTTCGACGATCGCAACCGCTTCCGCATGCGGAAAAGGCGGCATGCGGTCCTGCAGGCTTTCGAGTTCAAGCGCGATGGCAGGGCCGACGACATCCGGCCGGGTCGCAAGGAATTGCCCAAGCTTCACGTAGGTCGGGCCGAGTTGCGTCAGGGCGGCGGCGAGGCGGCCGGTCTGGCCATCCTTGCCGCGGCGCTCGATCAGCTTGGCGAAGCGCAGCCCGAGCCGCGCCGGCACTGGCACCAGCGCCGGATCCAGATCGCGGAACGCGCCCTCGCGCGCGAACACGTAGCCGGCGCGCATCAGCCGCAGCGAATTGGTGATAGCGGAAATCATGCTTGCGTTCGCGTGCGCCAGGCCCGTGTCACAGCCGCCAGCCCGAATGCAGAGCGACAACGCCGCCGGTCATCGGCGTGAACGACACCCGCGCGAAGCTCGCGTCACGCATCATTGCAGCGAAAGCCTGTGGCTTCGGGAATTTGCGGATCGATTCCACGAGGTAGCGATAGGATTCCGCGTCGCCTGCGACTGCCCGGCCGAGCGCAGGGATCACGTTGAAGGAGTAAAAGTCGTAGAGCGTTTCCAGCGCCGGCACATCGACCGACGAAAATTCCAGACAGAGGAAGTGACCGCCGGGCCGCAACACCCGATGGGCTTCGCGCAAGGCCGCGTCGATACGCGGGACGTTGCGGATTCCGAACGCGATCGTGTAGGCGTCGAAGGTGCGATCCGGTAGCGGCAATGCTTCCGCATTCGCCTCGATGAAGGTCACGGAATGGTCGAGACCGCGCTTCTCCGCGCGTTCGCGACCGACTGCCAGCATCTCGCCGTTGATGTCGAGGATCGTGGCATGGGTGCCGGCGCCGCCGGCCTCGATCACCCGGAAGGCGATATCGCCGGTGCCGCCGGCGACGTCGAGCAGGCGGAAGTCGCGGTCGTTCCTGGGCGGGTTCACGGCGGTGACCAGCGCACTCTTCCAGGCCCGATGCAGCCCGGCCGACATCAGGTCGTTCATCAGGTCGTAGCGGCGGGCCACCGAGTGGAATACGTCGTCCACCAGGCCCTGCTTCTCCTCGAGCGGGACTCGCCGGTAGCCGAAATCGGTCTCTTTCGCGGAATTCTCGGTCATCACTACCGTGCTGTCTTGAGGCGGCGGGACGATAGCCCAGCCCGCCGGGGCGCGCTACATAACGGCTCAGCCCTCGTTAACGAGACCTGCGGACGCCCCCGTGACCCCGACTTTCACCCCGCCAATACCGGTTTTCCGCATCTTTTCGGTCGAGAAGGCCCGCGAGTTCTACCTCGACTTCCTCGGATTCAGGCTGGATTGGGAGCACCGGTTCGAACCGGACATGCCGCTTTACATGCAGGTGTCGCGCGGGCCGGTGGTTTTGCACCTGAGCGAGCATCACGGCGATGCCTGTCCGGGGTCGACGGCCTATGTCCGCATGCGCGGGGTGCGGGACTATCATGCAGAGATCAGCGCCAGGAATTATGGCTACCTGCGCCCGGGGGTCGAGAGCCGCGACTGGACCGAGGCCGAGATGACCGTCACCGACCCGTTCGGCAACCGTATCCGGTTCGGCGAGATGCCCGCCGCGAAAGACTGAGCCTATGCCGGAACTTCCCGAGGTCGAGACCGTCCGCCGCGGCTTGCAGCCGGTGATGGAGGGCGCTCGGTTCGACCGGGTCGAGGCCCGGCGAGGCGATCTGCGCTGGCCGCTACCGGTGGATTTCGTCAAGCGGCTGGAAGGGCAGACCGTCACCGGGCTCGGCCGGCGCGCGAAATACATTCTGGCAGATCTGTCGTCGGGCGACGTGCTGCTCATGCATCTCGGCATGTCCGGCTCGTTCCGGGTGGCGCTGGCTGGCGCGGAAAAAACGCCAGGCGATTTCCACCACGAGCGCTCGAAAGCGGCAGCGCACGATCACATTGTCTTCCACATGTCGAATGGCGGCGTCGCCACCTTCAACGACCCACGGCGCTTCGGCTGCATGAAGCTCGTTGCGCGCGAGGCACTGGAGCAGGAGCCGCTCCTGCGCGCGCTCGGGCCGGAGCCGCTCGGCAATGTCTTCGATGCCGCCGTGCTGGCTCAGGCCTGCGCCGGCAAGAAAACCAGCCTGAAGGCAGCGCTGCTGGACCAACGCGTGGTGGCCGGTCTCGGCAACATTTACGTCTGCGAAGCGCTGCACCGGTCGCATCTCTCTCCGAAACGCAAAGCCTCCACCATCGCCAGCCGCAAAGGCCAGCCGAACGAGCGCGCAGCTAATCTGGTCGATGCCATTCGCGCCGTGCTGGGTGACGCCATCGCGGCCGGGGGCTCGTCGTTGCGCGATCACCGGCAGACCTCCGGCGAGCTTGGCTATTTCCAGCATTCCTTCCGGGTTTACGATCGGGAAGGCGAGCCGTGTCCGACGCGCGGCTGCCCGGGTACGATACGGCGCATCGTTCAGAGCGGACGCTCGACCTTCTATTGTCCGCTCTGCCAGAAATAGGGGAGCGCGCAAAAAAACGCCGCGCGTTGGCGCGGCGTTTTTTCTTGGTCGACGATCCGATCAGTTTTCGTGGCGCATCAGGACTGCCCGGGTCGCGTGGTCCGGACCGAATTCATCGATGCTCTCCACCTCGAGCAGTTTGGCGAGCCGGCTGCGCGCGCGGTTGACGCGGCTCTTGATCGTGCCCACGGCGCATTCGCAGATATCGGCAGCCTCTTCATAGGAAAAGCCCGACGCGCCCACCAGGATCAGTGCCTCGCGCTGTTCTGCGGGCAATTGTGCCAGCGCCACGCGGAACTCGTTGAACTCGACCCGTCCGAGCTGGTCGGGATGCGATTTGAGGGTTTCCGCCAGGCTGCCGTCGGCATCCTCGACCTCGCGACGCCGCTTCCGGTATTCCGACCGGAACAGGTTGCGCAGGATCGTGAACAGCCAGGCCGGCATGTTAGTCCCAGGCTGGAAGGACTGGATATTCGCCAGCGCCCGAAGGATTGTCTCTTGCACGAGATCGTCGGCTCGATCCACGTTGCCAGAGAGCGAAATGGCGAACGCGCGCAGGCTCGGGATGGCCGCAAGGATCTGATCTCGGAGAGCCGGATCGACACTCATTCGGATTTCCCTTCCGTCGGGGTCTTGTCGAGTTGCTTGAGGAGTTCGGCGAACCGATCCGGCACGCCCTCCTGGACGACGTCGTCGTAGATCGCCCGCAACTGCTGTCCGATCTTGGACTGGATTTCCCGGTTGAGACCGGAGGCGTTTTTCTGGTTCATGGCATCCGGCTGCATGGAAGGTGATGTGCCTGATTTTCGTGTACTCATTTCGTCCTCGCCCGGCCCTGACCGCCGGCCCCAGTCCATTCAAAATGCCTTATCGGGAAGAAGGTTCCGCGGCCGGGAACTTTTTTTGCTAAGAGACGTTGGGCCGCGACGTCTTCAGGCCCAACGGGAGGGATTTTACGTGTCCGCTTCGCAAGCTATTGCACCTTATCTGCCGTTTTTGCGCCGTTATGCGCGCGCCCTGACCGGCAGCCAATCCTCCGGCGATGCCTATGTGGCCGCCGCTCTGGAGGCCCTGATCGAGGACACCTCGGTTCTGGACAATTCCTCATCTCCTCGCGTCGCGCTGTATCAACTGTTCAGCAAGATCTGGAATTCGGTGGTCGTGAATTCCAAGGCGGCCCCTGAGGGGGGTGCCCTGCCGGCCGAGCAGCGTCTCAGCCAGATTACGCCGAGGCCCCGCCAGGCGTTCCTGCTGGTGGCTCTGGAAGGGTTTTCCGAAGCTGATGCTGCGTCCATCCTTGACGTAGATATTCCGACGCTGCGCCAGCTGGTGGAGGAATCGGGCCGCGAACTGGCAGCGGAGATCGCCACCGATGTCATGATCATCGAGGACGAGCCGTTCATCGCCATGGACCTCGAGGGGCTGGTCGAAAGTCTAGGTCACCGCGTCCTCGGTGTGGCGCGCACCCATGCGGAGGCGGTCACGCTGGCCAAGGCGAAGCGTCCGGGGCTGATCCTCGCCGACATCCAGCTCGCCGATGGCTCGTCCGGCCTCGATGCGGTCAATGAATTGCTGCGCACGTTCGAAGTGCCGGTGATTTTCATCACTGCCTATCCGGAGCGCTTCCTGACCGGCGAACGGCCGGAGCCAGCATTCCTGATTGCCAAACCGTTCCAGCCGGCGACGGTCTCGGCCGTTATCAGCCAGGCCCTGTTCTTTGAGCGCAACGCGCGGCGACGGGAACGCCGGGCCAGCTGACGCTCGGCCTGCTAACTAAATACCCAACGGCCGGGACCCGTCCCGGCCGTAATTTTTTGGAGCCATCGGGTTCCCGCGTGCTTTCCTCAACTTAGGCCCAAAAGAAAAAAGGCGTGGCCGCTAATGCAAGCCACGCCTTAACAGAGCCGACCGAGCACGAGGGGGAGGGGGATGACGGCCGGCACTTCGGTAAATGCAGCGAAATGCAAATCGTTCCGGAGAAAATGCCTGATGGGCACCGTTGACGTTTTGTATGTAAAAAAACGATGACGTGACCCTAACTATTGGAAACGCAACGCTTCCAGCGCGTTAGAGCCAACAACAAGCTCATAGGTGGATGAACAGAACAACGGACTCTCGGGAACCGAGGACCCATTGACGTTGCGGCGCGCCGGCCGGATCCGTGGATGCGAGTGAGACAGTGGTAAAAAAAGCGAGGGGGAGCGGAAGCCAGGCGCCAAGCGCGCCTTCAGATACCGTTCAATCCTACACATTCGGTACCAATCAGGCTCACGGCGCCGATACGGACGATCGGTTGCAGCGGGAAATCCAGCGTCACGCGGAGACCCGTGCGGAGCTGGAGCGGGTCCGCGCAGAAGCGCGGCGCAAGTCGGAAGAATGCGACGAAATCAACGCGCGTTTCGAAATGGCTTTCCGAGGCGCCAATATTCATGCCTTCATCCAGGACCGCGAACTTCGATACACTTGGATTGCCGGCCCGCGCGCCGACGACGTCACAGGCCGCATGCTTGGCCGCACCGACGACGACATCTGGACGTCGTCCGAACAGCAATCCGTTATCGCGCTCAAGCGGCAGGTGATCGAGACTGGAAAGTCCGAGGATTGCGAAGTCTACAGCATCACGCCTGATCGCCGTGCGCAATATGCCCTCCATATCGATCCGCTGTTGGCGGCTGACGGAAAGGTCGAGGGGATTTTATGCACGGCCGTCGACATCAGCCGCATGCGCTCTCTGGAAAGCGATCAGCGCCGCTTGATGGAAGATCTGGCTGCCGCCGCGCAGCGTTTTGAATTCGCCTTGCGCGGCTCCAACGTGGCGGTGTTCACCCAGGATACCGACCTGCGTTACAGGTCGGTCAGCAAGTCGCTCTTCGGCGTCGACGCGGACGCGATGCTGGACAAGACCGATATCGAATTACTCGACGGAGGACGCGCCGCGGAGATTGCAGCGCTGAAGAGCGAGGTTCTGCAAACCGGCGCGCCGTGCGATGCCGAATTGCGCATCGAGAGCGCTGCCGGCGCTCGCTGGTACGATTTCCATATCGAGCCGATCCGCGATGGATCCGGCAGTGTGATGGGCGTTACCGGCGCCGCCGTCGATATTACCGAGAGGAAGGAGGGGGAGGCGCATCTGCGGCTGCTGATGCGTGAGCTCACGCATCGCTCCAAGAACCTGCTCGCCGTCATTCAGGCCATGGCGCGGCAGACCGCAAAGCATACCGGTAGCGTGCAGACGTTTCTGGAGCGTTTCAGCGCTCGGGTGCAGGCTTTGGCGCGTTCGCACGATATCCTCGTCCAGGAGAGCTGGCATGGCGCATCGCTGAAGGAACTCGTGCGCTCTCAGCTCGCATATTATCTCGAGCGCGAGCCCGATCAGGTCTCGATCGAAGGCCCCGATATCCGCCTGAAACCGGAAGCGGCGCAAAGTCTCGGCCTCGCGCTGCATGAACTCGCTTCCAATGCTGCGAAATTCGGCGCCCTGTCGCAAAAGGGAGGGCGCGTCGAAATCAGCTGGCAGCCGCTCGGGGATGCGGGGATCCTGCTGGTCTGGCGGGAGACCCAGGGGCCCAGGGTGAGCGCCCCCAAGCAACGCGGGTTTGGCAGCATGGTCATTGAGCATAATCTCGCGCGGGCGCTCGATGCCAATGTCGACCTTGATTTTGCCACGGAGGGCCTGACCTGCAGGGTTGAGGTTCCACAGAATCAGCTTGTGGCATCGGCTCAATAACGGAACGGGGTAGGCCGTAAGGCGTTGTAAGCCGGGGCGAGGCAGCCTGACGCGGCTTCAGCCCATATCGGAGAACACGGATCATGCCGCGCAAGACAACTTGCGCTGTCGCTGGTGTCGCTCTCGCCTGTGCGACAGCTTTCTCATTATCGGTGGCCGCCGAAACCGAGGCGCTCACGAACCTCGATCTTCGCTGGCTCGATGCGGCCAAGAAGGCGGACCGTCTCAGTGAGCCGGCTCCTGCGGACAAGAGTACGGTGATGTCGTTTGACCTCTCGTCGCAAAGCATGACCATCGTCACGCGCGTGCCGGCCGATCGGACGGTCGAGAGCGCCGTGCACGCGCCCCGGCCGACGTCGGTTCGCACCATCCCGATGCACCCGGTGCGCGAACTGCCGAACGGCCCCGAGGTGAAGAAGGAAAAGCTTCCGACGGGCTGCGAGCCGGCCTTCAGTCCCGTTACCAATCCGGATTTCGCGCATATCGGCGTTCGCTGCGATTCTTGATCGCGGCGGGCTGAACGCAGCAATCGAAACATTTCGACATGTCAGACATAGAGAAGGGGCCGGTTTGATACCGGCCCCTTTTTCACATTGATGTTCTGCTGGTCTTATATCCGGCCCATCAAAAGCAGCACCAGCACCACGACGAGCACCACGCCAACGATGCCGGATGGGCCGTAACCCCAGCCGCGGCTATACCCCCAATTGGGAATCGCACCGATCAGGATGAGGATGAGGATAATAACGAGGATGATATCATGCGTGCGCGCGAACACGCGTCGGTCGATGCGCCGGCCTCGGGGGTGCTGTCGAGGCCCGTATGGAGACGTCAGCGATCAAACGCCGCAGGTTCCATTCGGTTCCCGCGCGCGAACCGGCTCATCGCATCGATCTGATGGAACTGGATTCGCGGGGATACGTTCATTCCCACTGGCGATGCGAAAACGTGTTGCGACCATCCGCCGATAAAACTCCGCAGGATACTCGCAGTGCTTCACCGACGTCAGAGATCACCCCGAGCCAGTAACGATGGTCCATGCGCGCGGTAACTGTGCTGCCTGGAGTCAAAGGGTCTATCCGGCTGGACGACATTGCCGAGCCGCCGCTTTCGGACGGCGCGATTCTGGTTCGCTCACGCGCGCTCGGAATATGCGGCACCGATCATGAAATTCTGGACGGCCTTTACGGATCGGCGCCGGAGGGCGCGGAGCGGCTTGTGCTCGGTCATGAGTCATTCGGTATCGTGCAGGAGGCGCCCCCCGGTAGCGGGTTCTCCGTCGGCGATCCGATCGTGGGGATCGTGCGCCGTCCCGATCCGCTACCATGCCCGTCTTGCGGGGCGGGCGAATGGGACATGTGCCGCAATGGTGGCTTTACCGAACGCGGCATCAAGGAGCGGCATGGCTTCGGCTCGGAGCGATTTCGCATCGAGCCCGATTTCGCCGTCGCGGTCGACCGCGATCTCGGCCTGGCCGGCGTACTGATGGAGCCTGCCAGCATCGTCGCCAAGGCCTGGGACCATGTCGAGCGGGTGGGCCGCCGCTCGCAGGCATGGTCCGCCGGTACGCTCCTCGTCACCGGGGCGGGGCCGATCGGCTTGCTGGCGGCGCTGATGGGCCGGCAGCGAGACCTCGACGTTCATGTGCTCGACCGCAACACGGATGGTCCGAAGCCCGGGCTGGTCCGCGATCTCGGCGGCACGCATCATGCGGCGCCGCAATCCCTGCGTGATCTGCGCTTCGATATCGTGATGGAATGCACGGCAGCACCCGCAATGATCGTCGAGTCGATTTCGCGCTGCGCGCCATCCGGGATCGTTTGCCTGCTCGGGGTGTCCTCTTCGGGCGTCAAGACCGAGTTCGATATCGGAGGTTTCAATCGCAAGCTTGTCCTCGGCAACGAGGTCGTGTTCGGCGCGGTCAATGCCAATCGTTCGCACTATGCGCAGGCTTCGGCCGCGCTGGCCGCCGCCGACCGGCTATGGCTCGAACGCATCATCACGCGGCGGGTGCCGCTGTCGCGGTGGCGCGAGGCATTCACGCCGCGCTCCGACGACATCAAGGTGGTGCTGGAATTCTCGTAAATGGCATCGCCGATCGAAGACTATGCAATGATCGGCGATTGCGAGACGGCGGCTCTCGTCGGGCTGGATGGATCGATCGACTGGCTGTGCTGGCCGCGCTTCGATTCCGACGCCTGTTTTGCAGCCTTGCTCGGCACACCCGAAAACGGCCGCTTCAAGATCGCACCGCTCGACGACGCCCGGGTGACTCGGCGTTACCGGGACAATACGCTGATCCTCGAAACCACATTCGAGACGTCAAGCGGCGCCGTAACCGTGATCGACTTCATGCCGGTCAAGACCGGACTGGTCGACGCATCCGATCTCGTGCGCATCGTTCGCGGCGATCGCGGCAGCGTGAAAATGTGTGCGGATCTGAGGCTGCGCTTTGGATACGGCAGGACCATCCCCTGGATGGCGCGGATCGATGACGTGACCTTGCGCGCCATTGCGGGCCCGGACATGGTCCTGTTGCGATCGCCGGTGAGGCTGCATGGCGAAGGCTTCAAGACCGTGGGCGAGTTTACGATTTCCGCCGGCGACAGCGTCGCATTCACGCTGGTGCACTCGCTCTCGCATCTCTCGCTGCCGGAGGTGGCCGATCCGGAACAGTCGCTGGCCGCGACCGAGCGCTTCTGGCGGAACTGGATTGCGCGTGCGCAGGGCGCAGGGCGTCATGCCGGCCTGGTCAACCGTTCGCTGATCACGCTCAAGGCGCTGACCTACAGCCCGACCGGCGGCATCGTCGCTGCGCCCACCACCTCGCTTCCGGAATTGCTCGGCGGCGAACGCAACTGGGACTACCGCTTTTGCTGGCTGCGCGATGCGACGCTGACGCTGCTCGCATTGATGAATGCGGGATATTTCGAGGAGGCGGAGGCGTGGCGGGACTGGTTGCTGCGCGCCGTGGCCGGATCTCCGGACCAGATCCAGATCATGTATGGACTCGCGGGCGAGCGCAGGCTGTCGGAAACGGAATTGCCCTGGCTGCCGGGTTACCGGAAGTCACGGCCGGTCAGGATCGGCAACGGCGCCCACGATCAGCTGCAGATCGACGTCTATGGCGAGTTGTTCGATTCGCTGCATCAGGCGCGGGAAGGCGGGCTGCCGCAGCCGGAAACGGGTTGGAGCCTGCAGCTTGCGTTGCTCGAACATCTCGAGCGCGTGTGGCGCGAGCCCGACGAGGGGATCTGGGAAGTGCGCAGCCAGCGCCAGCACTTTACCCATTCCAAAGTCATGGCATGGGTCGCGTTCGACCGCGCCGTACAGGACGCCGAGCGTCACGGTCTGCCGGGTCGGGTCGCGCACTGGCACGATGTTTGTGATGAAATCCGCGCGGACGTGCTGGCGAACGGCTTCGACACGGAAATGAATTCGTTCGTGCGTTCCTATGGGACGCGAGAACTCGATGCCAGCCTGCTGCTGCTGGCCGAGGTCGGCTTCGTTGCGGCGACCGATCCGCGGTTTGTGGGGACGGTGCGGCAGGTCGAGGAGCGCCTGATGCGGGAGGGACTTGTCTACCGTTACGACACGCTCGCGTCGCATGACGGACTACCGCCGGGCGAGGGTGCGTTTCTTGCCTGCAGCTTCTGGCTGGCCGACGCGTATGTACTGATGGGACGGCGATCGGACGCCGACGCCCTGTTCGGTCGGCTGACGTCGCTGTGCAACGATGTCGGATTGCTCAGCGAGCAGTACGATCCGGTGGGGCGGCAGCAGCTGGGCAACTTTCCCCAGGCCTTTTCCCATATCGGTCTGCTGAATACCGCGTTCAATCTGTCTTCAGTGGAAAAGCCTGCCGAGCAGCGGGCCGAACGCGTTTCGGACGCGATTGGGGCCTGAGCCAGATCTGGGCTATGCGGTGCTTAAACCCAGAGCAACATCAACGCGAACAGCACGCTCACCATTGCAAGACTGACGATCAGGACAATCAATACGGGACGGTCAAGGAAGCCCGCACGGGCCTCGACTGGCGTCAAAACTTCTCTGTCACCTCTGTCTCGCCAGCGCCGCCAAATCATGAAGGTCCATCTCCTTTTGCTCGCCCGCGTGGGCATGCTGGACCTCAACGTTTGCGCCGCCGGACGGTTCCGATACCGATACCGCCCATTGCCGATCGGAACCGCTATGTTAGGTTCGCTGCCGCCGCCGTCCGGTTGAGCCCAAAGGAGATTGCATGAGCTCGTCCCTGATCATTCTTGTAGTGATTGCCGGCCTCGTTTTTTGGGGAATCACGATCTACAACGGTCTGGTCGCGATGCGTCAGCGCGTGAGCCAGGCCTTCGCCGATGTCGACGTGCAGCTCAAGCAGCGCCACGATCTGATCCCCAACCTGGTCGAGACGGTGAAGGGCTATGCAACGCATGAGCGCGAGACGCTCGATGCGGTCGTCAAGGCGCGGAACGCGGCAATCGCCGCACAAGGTCCGGCCGCCCAGGCCGCGGCCGAGAATATGCTGACCGGTGCGCTGCGCCAGCTGTTTGCCTTGTCGGAGGCCTATCCTGACCTGAAGGCCAACACCAACTTCCAGCAATTGCAGACCGAAATCGCCGATATCGAGAACAAGATCGCGTCCGCTCGCCGCTTCTTCAACAATGCCGTGCAGGAATACAATACCGGGATCGAGAGCTTCCCGGCGGTGCTGGTGGCCGGATCGCTCGGATTTCACAAGCGCGAGTTCTTCGATCTCGGCGAGACGCGGCCGCAACTCGAACAGGCTCCGCAGGTCAAGTTCTGATCGGGCCAGGGGGACGGCGGCCCTTCTTGCCGCCGCGGCGGGGCGTTGAAGCATGGCGGCCTATGGCCTCTATACGCATATCCGGAGCAATCGCCGCCGTTCGGTCGCGCTGCTGATCGGCCTGTTTCTTCTCGTCTATCTGATGACCTTCGCCGGCGCCCTGATCGCCGAGGCCTTTCTCGACGGTCGCGCCTCGTTCGACGAAATCGTCGCGCGCGCCTGGCGTGACCTGATCGGCTCGGCGCCTTTCGTGACCGTCGGGACCGCGATATGGCTGCTGATCGCGTACCGTTTTCACCAGCGGATGATCGATGCGCTGACCGGAGGCCATGAGGTCACGCGCCGCGAGCAGCCGCGGCTCTACAACCTGCTCGAAAATCTCTGCATTTCGCGCGGCATCCCGATGCCGAAGCTGAAGATCATGGACAGCGCCGCGCTCAACGCCTTCGCCACCGGCCTCAACCAGAAGCAATATTCGATCACGGTCACCAGCGGTCTCGTGGATCGCCTGAACGATGCCGAGCTCGAAGCCGTGCTCGCGCACGAATTGACCCATATCCGCAACGGCGACGTGCGCATGATGGTGGTCGCCGTCATCATGGCGGGGGTGATTTCGTTCGCCGCCGAAATCTTTTTCCGCATGATGTTCCGCGGCGGAATGCGCATGGGCGGCGGTTCTTCGTCCGGAGGCGGCGACCGCAAGGGCGGCGCCGGTGCCGCGATCCTGCTTGCGGTGGTGCTGATCGCGGTCGCCTGGTTTCTCTCGCTGGTGATCCGCTTCGCCTTGTCACGCTCGCGCGAATTCCTGGCCGATGCCGGAGCGGTCGAACTGACGAAGGACCCCGACGCCATGATCATGGCGTTGCGCAAGATCGAGAACCGCGGCGAACTGGACGGAGTCACCTCGGCGGTGATGGAAATGTGCGTCGACAATCCGCGCGCGGGATTCGCCGACATGTTTGCGACCCACCCCTCGATCGACAGTCGGGTCGATGCGCTAGTGCGGATGGCTGGCGGACACGATCCGGGGACGCTCGCGGCATTGCCCGATCCGGATCGCGTCGAAACAGCGGCGCCTGACGATACGGGTGGCTCGACACAGCAGGAACCGCAGCCGCAGGGACCGTGGAGCGAGCCGCAGCCTGCGCCGCAATCCGCGCAACGGGATGGGCCATGGGGTCCGGTGCGCGGTTAGTGCTGTTTGCGTTAGCCGCCGGCCTACAGGCCGTATACGCCGGTGCGGGGATCGCGCCGCAAGGTCGGATGCTGCGATCGATCCGCCTGGCTTGTGGCCGGCGCGAGCCGTCCCGCGTCCAGCTCTTCGTTGACGCGCCCGTATTCCTGTTTGGCGAGACGTGCGATCGCAAGCCCCGCGACCAGACCCGCAGCCCACAGCACCAGTCGAGGAATGATCGGGATCATTGTTGTGCCCCCAATAGCCGCACCGAGTATCACAAACCGTAGCGGGCCCAGATGGCCCGCTGTTCCGCCGCGGACAGAATGTCGCCGGCGAGACCCTGACCACCGTCTGCGAAGCCTCCGGCGATCCGCGAACCGACGCCCGGAATTCGGCGGCCGAACCATCCACGCTCAGCGATCAGCGGGAGATAGACAGTCTCGCCGAACCGGGCCCGCATGAACGAGCGGACTTCGCCAAAGCCGTCGACCAGACCGAGTTGATGCGCCTGCTCACCGGCCCAATATTCGCCGGAGAACAAGGCCGATTCTGGGCCGGTGAGCTTGCTGGCGCGGCGCTCCTTCACCAGCGCAATAAAGCCTTCGTGAATGTCCTCCTGAATCGCCTTGATATGGGCGACGTCTTCGGGGTTCTCCGGCAGGAACGGGTCGAGGGTCATTTTCCGGTCGCCCGACGTATAGACCCGGCGTTCGATCCCGAGCTTCTGGATCGCCTTGTCGAGGCCGAAGGTTGCGCCGATCACGCCGATCGAGCCGACGATCGAAAACGGATCGCAATAGATCTCATCGCCCGCGCATGCGACCATGTAGCCGCCGGACGCACCGGCATCCTCGATGAAGACGATGACCGGAATCTTCTTCTCCTCAGCCAATTGCCGGATGCGGCGATAGATCAGATGCGATTGCACCGGCGATCCGCCGGGCGAATTGATCAGCAGCGCGACTGCTTTGGCGCGTTTCGTTGAGAACGCGCGATCGAGCAGGCGCGCAACGCTCGCAAGCGTGACGCCCGGCCGCAATGGCGATGAAAATCCGATCACGCCGGTCAGCCGGACCACCGGCACGACGGGGGTGCCGCGCCGCATCCGCGCGGGGATCAGCGATTCAAAAAACTTGCGGACCTGTTCGCCCGAAAACTCTGGCATCTGTGCTCAACTTTCCTTGAACGGCTTCTGTGGTTACCGGACATTAACGCAAACGCGGTGTGTATGCGGCCGGGGAAAAACGGGCCGGTTGTCGCAGGATCGGCCCAGATCGTGGATGCGGGACACATGGCGATGAAAGTCTATATGCTGATCCTTCTGCTCGGCGCGATCGCGGCATTTGCTCACATGTCGACGCTTGGGACCCCGTCAAAGCCCGAGCGTCTGGGCTAGATCGCTATCGCCCGGCGATACGCAAGGCCGCGCCCTGCCGCAAAATCGCTTCGGCGTCTGCGCTCGGTCTCAGGGTCGCGTCATTCAGGAACAGGGGCGGCAGCATGCGCATCGGCGCGTCTCCGCCTTTTTCGGCCGTCGCAATCACCCGGATGGCTGGGCGTTCCGGGGCCGGATGGACCGGCAGCACCGATATCGTCCCGTAGCCCGCTTCGAGCGCCTGCAATACCGATGCGACGTCGTCGGCACGCCAGATCAGCGTGAGGCTTCCCCGGTCGCGCAGCGAGGTGTGTGCGCTTGCGAGCCATCGCGGCAGCAGATCGGAACCGGCCGCATGCGCCAGCCGGCGGCCGGCGTCGGGTGACGCCTGATGGCGGTCGTCGTTGAAGGGCGGGTTCATGAAGATGTGATCGAAAGGTTCGCCGGTGGGCGGCGCGGTCACATCGCGCGCTACGACCTGGGCGCGATCAGCGTAGCCGTTGCGGGCGATGTTCTGCTGGGCGAGCGCGCAGAGCGCCGGATCGATCTCGAACAGAGTCGCGTCGATGTCGGGCACCCGCGCAAGCAAGGCGAGGCTGGCCGCGCCGACTCCGGCGCCGAATTCGGCCACCCGCTCGCCCTCCTGTGCGGGCACGGCCGCGGCGAGCAGAATGGCATCGTGGCCGAAGCGATGCCCGCGCCGGGGCTGAAACAGGCGGAGCCGGCCGTTCAGGATCGCATCGTCGGTGACGTCCGTCGGGGTTCCGGTCTGCCCGGCCATGCAAGTCTCCACCCCTGCAGCCTTGGCCGGCCCGTCATCCGGCTTGCTGCCGCAATTCCTTGCCGAGCCCGGCCTCGGTCAGGAGGGTGCGAGCCTCCCGTTCGGAATCGTCTCCGACCAGAATCCGGCGTGGCAGCATCCCGATCGACCCCTCCAGCACGCTCATATTCTGGTCGAGCACCATGTAGGGAATGTGCGCTCCGGTGAACAGCGCCTCGATGGCGCTGATCAGGACGGCATCGTTGGTACGGACGATTTCGCGCAAAGGGTGTTATCCTGTTGGTCCGGCCCGGTCCCGCAGCCGCGATCATGCCACGATCCCGGGTCGCATAGCCAAGGCCGCAAATGAATTGTGTTGCTTCCGCGAAGGAGCCAAATAGCGTATCGCGGCAAAGCGGCGCACTTGTCCGCCTAGCATAGCGTTTCTATTCTGGCCCTGTCTGTCCCCGGAGTGCCTTGTTTGGCTGTCGTCATCCCCTTCGAATCGCAGCCTTCGGCTTCGATCAACCGGCTGGTCGAGCTGGTCGCGCCCGATATGGAGCGGGTCAATACCGCCATTCTGGCCCGCACTGGCTCGCAAGTGACCATGATACCGGAGGTTGCGAACCACCTGATCAACTCGGGCGGCAAGCGACTGCGGCCGATGCTGACGCTGGCGATGGCGCAGCTCTCCGGCTACGACGGCGAGGGCCATATCAAGCTCGCGGCGGCGGTCGAGTTCATGCACACCGCGACCTTGCTCCACGACGATGTGGTCGACGAAAGCGAGATGCGGCGGGGCAAGCTCGCGGCCCGCATGCTCTGGGGCAACGAGGCCAGCGTTCTGGTCGGCGACTTCCTGCTCGGGCAGGCATTCCGGATGATGGTGGATGTCGGCAACCTGCGGGCGCTCGATATCCTGTCGCAGGCCGCCACCGTGATCGCCGAAGGCGAGGTCATGCAACTCGCTGCGGCCAAGAATACGCAGACCACCGAAGACGAGTATCTCTTTGTCATTCGCGGCAAGACCGCGGAATTGTTCGCCGCCGCCTGCGAGGTCGGACCGGTGCTGGCCGGTCTCGGCAAGGCCGATCTCGCCGCCTGCCGGTCCTATGGCATGAATCTCGGGATCGCGTTCCAGCTCGTCGACGATGCGCTCGATTATGGCGGCAAGTCCGCCAAGCTCGGCAAGAATGTCGGCGACGATTTCCGCGAGGGCAAGATCACCTTGCCGGTGGTGCTGTCGTTCCGACGCGGCACCGCGGAGGAGCGGGAATTCTGGACGCGCTGTCTCGAGCAGGGTGCTGCCACCGACGATGATCTCGACCGCGCGATCGCGTTGATGACGAGGCATCGGGCGCTGGAGGATACCATCGGCCGGGCCCAGCATTACGGCGCGATGGCCATCGATGCATTGGCGCTGTTTCCGCCCTCGCCGATGAAGGCGGCGCTGGAGGAAACCGTCGCCTTCTGCCTGGCGCGGGCTTATTGAGCCGGCGCGCTGCCGGCGCCAAGAATCGTCGCTTGCACCCACCAGCCCGGATGATCGCGCCGCAGCTCTACTGCCGCGTCCCGTGCGTCATCGGTCGACGCAAACAAGCCGAAGCAGGTCCCGCCGGATCCGCTCATGCGTGCGAGCCGGCAGGCCGTGATACGTCGCAATGCTGCCAGCGTTTCGCCGACAGCGGGGAACAGGGCCAGCGCTGGCGGTTCGAGGTCGTTGCCGGAAGCACGCAGAGCGTCCAGCAGCGCGTCGAATTCAGGTGGCGCTCCCGCTTCGGCCAGCCGCGCTGCGGGATCGGTGTCGATCGCCGGTGGCGCAACGCCGTCGCGGCTCCGGGCGAGCGCTCCGAACACCGCGCCCGTCGGCACAGGTACGCCGGGATTGACCAGCACCGCGGGGAGGGCCGGAAAGCGCAGCGGTTCGGACAATATCTCGCCGATGCCGCGCATGATCCGGGGCTGCGGATCGAGACATACCGGAACGTCGGCGCCGGTCGCGCGCGCGGCGGCGATCAGCCGGTCGTCATCCAGGGGCAGATCGTTGAGCTGCGCGATCAGCCGCAAGGCTGCCGCCGCGTCCGACGATCCGCCGCCGATGCCGGCCGCGACCGGAAGCCGCTTGTTCAGGTGGAAGTGGCCCGAACGAAAATCGGGGATCAGTGCCTGTAGCGCGCGCACGGCCTTCAGCACCAGATTGTCGCCGAGCGGGCCCGCCTGCTCTGCGCTCTCGCCGGTTACGGAAAGCGCAGATGCATCGCCTGGAAGGAGACGCAAGTCGTCGCCGACACCGGCGAACACCACGAGGCTTGCGAGGTCGTGGTAGCCGTCCGGACGCTTCCGCCCGATGCGGAGCGTCAGGTTGATCTTGGCCGGAGCTAGGTCGGACAGCTCCGTCGAACCGGTCGTCACGCTTGGGTCAGCCGCCGTTACCCGACTTGCTCTTCTGCTCGGCGGTGGCGCTCGGGGTGTCGTCCGGCAGCCCGTTCTTGAGCTTCTCCTGGATTTTTACCAGTTCTTCCGGCTCGGGCTTGAGCGCGGCCGCGTGCGACCACTGGAATTCCGCCTCGAGCTGGCGTCCGACCTTCCAATAGGCATCGCCGAGGTGATCGTTGATGGTCGGGTCTTCGGGCCTGATCTCGACCGCGCGCTCCAGATGCTTGACGGCTTCCTCGTAATTGCCGAGCCGGTAATAGGCCCAGCCGAGGGAATCGACGATGTAGCCGTCGTCGGGCTTCTGCTCGACGGCGCGGCGGATCATCTTCATGCCTTCGTCGAGATTGACGCCCTGGTCGACCCAGGAATAGCCGAGATAGTTCAGCACGTCGGCGCGGTCCGGGAACAGCTCCAGAGCCTTCTTGAAGTCGGCTTCGGCGGCCCGCCAGTTCTTGTTGCGCTCGTTGCAGATGCCGCGGGAATAAAACACGTTCCAGTTCGCGCGTGTCGGGTTCTTGAGCTGGTCGATCACCCGCGAATAGGTGGTGGCGCAGTCGGTGTATTGCTTGCGCGAGCGTTCGATGTGCCCAAGCATCATGATCGCTTCCACGTCGGCCGGATTTTCCTCGATCAACTTGCGCAGGTGATCCTTGGCTTCTTCGGTCTTTTCGAGCGAATCGAGATTGGCCGCGAGTTGAATCTCGGCATTGCGGTGAAGCGGCGAATCCGCCGGCACGCGCCGGTACATCTCGATCGCAAGCTGAGGCTTCTTCATCGTCTCGTAGAGATCGGCGAGCGACAGCAGCGCGAGCGGGTGACGCGGATCGAGATAAAGCGCGAGTTGCAGATAGGCGAGACCGAGCTCTTCGCCGCCCCGGCGTCCGACAACGGCGCCGATGCCGTACAGCACCTCGGCGGCGCCGGCCTGCGCGTTCGGAACCATCGGCGGCAATTTCGTGCCGGCTTCGACCTCCTTCATAGCCTGGGTGACCAGCGGATGGCGCGGCAGCGCCTTGTCGAAGGTCTCGTAGACCTCAAGCGCCTTTTCCTTGCTGCCGTGCCGCGACAGGAAGCTGCCGTAGGATTCGACGACGCGAAGATTGGTGCCGTCGAGCTTGTGCACCTTCTCGAAACGGCGCGCCGCTTCCTTCTTGTTGCTCGCAATGTCGAGGATCAGACCGGCATGCTCATCCTTGAAGATATTGTACCAGTCCGGCCCCTGCAGGCGGTCGATGGTCGCGATCGCCGCCTTCGGGTCATTGGCGCCATATTGCGCCCAGGCCGTCAGGAGCGCCGCTGTGAGGTCGGTGACCGGGCCGCGAACCGATTGCGCGATATTGGTGCGCGCGGTCTGCCATTGCTTGTTCTTGATGGCGCGGATGCCGAGCACCAGCCGGGCGTCACGGTCGTTCTTGTTGACCTGGATGATGCGTTCGGCGAGCCGGAACGCCTCCTCCATGTCGCCCTGGGTGAGGGCGGCGCCGAACGCGCGCTGCAGCAGGTCGGGGTTCTTCGGATCGGCGCGGAGCGCGGCCCGCAGATAGGTCGATGCAGCGGCCGAGTCGCGCTGCTGGATCGCATGGCGGGCGGCCAGATAATTTCCGGATGCCGATGTGCGCGAGGGATCGGGCTTGGTCGGTGCCTGCGCCGCCAGCAGGCCAGGCAACATGAGGATACCGAACGCAGTGGTCGCGACGGCCACGGGCTTGATCAGGGTCGACAGGTTCACGTCGAAAATCTCCATCGTGGGCACCGCGAAACGGTCCCGCCGGTTAGGATCGAGGATGACCTTTTTGCGCTTTTGCCGCAAGGACAGCCGCTCGCGCCTCTGCTTAGGCCTTTCGGCCGTAATGGGGGCTTTATCGTGACATTCGGCCGCGTTGGGCGTCACATATTCGGGTAATTGGGCCCGCCGGCCCCCTCCGGAGGGACCCAGGTGATATTATGGTTAGGGTCCTTGATGTCGCAGGTTTTGCAGTGGACGCAATTCTGCGCGTTGATCACGAAACGAAGGTCGGCACCTTCGCCGACCCATTCGTAAACACCCGCCGGGCAGTATCGGGTCGAGGGACCTGCATAAATATCGTGCTCCGATGATTTTTGCAGCGCCATGTCCGCCACCTTGAGATGCGGCGGCTGATTCTCCTCGTGATTGGTGTTGGACAGAAACACCGAGGACAGCCGGTCGAAGGTGATCTTGCCGTCCGGCTTCGGATACGCGATCGGCGTGCATTCATGGGCGGGCTTGAGCGTCTGCCAGTCGGGCTTGCCGTGTTTTTGCGTGCCGAACAGGGAAAATCCCAGCGTGTTGGTCCACATGTCGAGCCCGCCCAGCGCGACGCCGACAACGGTGCCGAATTTCGACCAGAGCGGCTTCACATTGCGAACCGGCCAGAGGTCCTTGCCGACCGGCGACGTCCGCCACGCGTCTTCGTAGCCGGTCAGTTCGTCGTTGGCGCGTCCCGCCGTCAAAGCCTGCGCGACATGTTCGGCCGCCAGCATTCCCGAGGTGACCGCGTTATGCGAGCCCTTGATGCGCGGCACGTTGACGAAGCCCGCGGCGCAGCCGATCAGCGCACCGCCGGGGAATACGAGCTTCGGCACCGACTGGTAACCGCCCTCGGTAATCGCGCGCGAGCCATAGGCGAGGCGCTTGGCGCCCTCGAACACATCACGCACCGCAGGATGGGTCTTGAAGCGCTGGAATTCCTCGAACGGCGACAGATACGGGTTCTCGTAATTCAGATGCACGACGAATCCGACCGCGATCAGGTTGTCGTCGTAATGATAGAGAAACGAACCGCCGCCGGTCTTGTTGTCGAGCGGCCATCCGAACGAATGCTGGGCGAGGCCGGGCTTGTGCTTTGTCGGATCGACCTGCCAGATTTCCTTCAGCCCGATGCCGAATTTCGGCGGCTCGCGATCATTCGCAAGACCGTATTTGGCGATCAGGATCTTGCTGAGCGACCCGCGCGCGCCTTCGGCGAACAAGGTGTATTTGCCGAGCAATTCCATGCCGCGGGTGAAGGCATCGGTCGGCTCGCCCTCCTTGCCGATGCCCATGTCGCCGGTGGCGATGCCTCGTACTTCGCCATTCTCGCCGGTGATCAGTTCGGCGGCGGCGAAGCCGGGATAGATTTCCACACCGAGGGCTTCGGCCTTGGCGGCCAGGAATTTCGTGACCAGCCCGAGCGAACCGATGAAGCAGCCATGGTTGCTCATCAGCGGCGGCGCCATGAACAGCGGCACCTTGATCGCGGAGCCTTGCGTCATCCAATAAAAGCGGTCGTCTGTGACCTCGGTCTTGAGCGGGCGATCGGGATCCTCGCGCCAGTCCGGCAGCAGACTGTCGAGCCCGGAGGGATCGATCACCGCGCCAGAGAGGATGTGGGCGCCGACTTCCGATCCCTTTTCGACCACCACGACGCTGGTATCCGGCGCGATCTGTTTCAGCCGGATCGCGGCGGCCAGCCCCGCAGGGCCGGCGCCCACGATCACCACGTCAAATTCCATGCTTTCGCGGGGCGGCAGTTCGGACATCGCTTGTTCCATGTTGGGCGTAAGAATCCGGGAACACGAGACTTAGAGTTCCTCTCATCGAGGTCTGGTTTTTCCACGTTTGGACAATTCGGACAATCAGTCTGCTGCCATCTCCGTGCTAAACTGACGCCATGACCCCTGCCGAGGCCAAAGCCGTCCGCGATCTGCTGACCTATTATGTCGAAGCCGGCGTCGATACCGCGCTGGACGAGGTGCCCGCGAACCGTTTTGCCGACCAGGCCGTCGCGGCGGCTGCGCTCCCGGACCCGGAGACCGTTGCCGCACCGGCCGTGCGGCCGCGGGAGCTGCGCCCAGCCGCGCCGTCGGTTGCTCCTGCCGCGCCGCCCCCGCTCCCCGAGGAAGCGATCCTGGCCGCGCGCGCGGCGGCGAAATCGGCGTCCTCGCTTGAGGCGCTGCGCGCGATCATGCAGGATTTCGAGGGCTGCGCACTCCGCACCACGGCGAAGCAACTCGTGTTCGGCGACGGGAACCCGCAGGCGCGTCTGATGTTCGTCGGCGAGGCGCCCGGATCGGAGGAAGACCAGACCGGCATTCCCTTTGTCGGAAAGTCAGGCCAGCTTCTCGACAAGATGCTGGCCGCGATCGGCATCGCCCGCGCCGACGTCTATATTGCCAATGTCGTGCCGTGGCGGCCGCCGGGCAATCGCGACCCCTCGATCCACGAAACCCAGATCTGCCTGCCCTTCATCCAGCGGCAGATCGAACTGGTTGGCCCGCAGGTGCTGGTTTGCCTCGGCAAGCCCGCGACCGCCACGCTGCTCGGCGTCACCGAGGGAATCCGTCGGGCCCGCGGGCGCTGGCTCGTCTACAAGACCGACACCCGCGAGGTCCGCGCGATGCCGACCTTCCATCCCGCCTATCTGTTGCGAACGCCGATCGAGAAGCGCATGGCCTGGCGCGATTTCCTGGCGATCCGGAAGGCGCTGGGCGACTGAGCCCTCAGGCTGTCATGCCCCGCGCAAGCGGGGCATCCAGTTCAAACATCATGGCCGCTGGATCGCCCGCTTTCGCGGGCGATGACAACGGCGATGATCACCCCCCCGGCACCAGGATCAGCTTGATCGCGAAAATCAGCGCCAGCGCGCCGACCGCGATCGAGACGTCCTTGTATTTGCCAGCGATCAGCTTGATCAGCGCGTAAGTGATGAAGCCAAGGCCGATGCCGGTGGCGATCGAATAGGTCAGCGGCATGGTGATGGCTGCGATCACCGCTGGGGCGGACTCGGTGATGTCCTCCCAGTCCATGTTCGCCATCAGGCTCGCCATCACGCAGGCAACGAACAGAAGCGCCGCCGCCGACGCATAGGCCGGAATCAATCCCGCGAGCGGTGAGAAGAAAAGCGCAAACAGGAACAGGATGCCGACGAACACCGCCGTGAGCCCGGTCCGGCCGCCGGCTTCGACGCCCGCCGCGCTCTCGATATAGCTGGTCGTGGTCGACGTGCCGATCGAGGCGCCGAACATGGCCGCAAAGCTGTCCGAGATCAGCGCCTGCTTCATCCGCGGCACGTTACCGTCCTTGTCGACGAAGCCCGCCTTCTCCGTCACCGCGATCAGAGTACCGGCATTATCGAATACGTCGATCATCAGGATCGAGAACACGACGATCAGGAACGACAGTTCGAAAGTCCGCGAGAAATCGAGCGCCAGGAATGTCGGCGCGATCGACGGCGGCGTCGAGACGATACCCCTGAATTCGGACAGGCCGAGCGGAAGGCCGATGAGACCCACGACCAGAATGCCGATCAGCGTCGCGCCGTGAATCTTCCGCGCGTGCAGCGCCACGATCAGGATGAACCCGAACAGGCAAAGCAGCGGCGCCGCCTTGTTGAGACTGCCCAGCGTCACCAGTGTCGCGGGATGATCGACGATGATGCTGGCATTTTCGAGCGCGATGATCCCCAGGAACAGGCCGACGCCGGCGCCGATCGCGTATTTCAGGTTTCTCGGGATCTGGTTGATGATGTATTCGCGCAGTCCTGTCACAGACAGAATGAAGAACAGGACGCCTGACAGAAACACCGCGCCCAGCGCCTGCTGCCAGGTGTATTTGTAGGTCAGTACGACGGTGAAGGCGAAGAAGGCGTTCAGCCCCATGCCGGGCGCGAGCGCGATCGGGTAGTTCGCATAAAGCCCCATCACGATGCTGCAGACCGCTGCGGCGATGCAGGTGGCAACGAACACGGCGCCCTGGTCCATTCCGGCTTTTGCGAGAATGCTCGGATTGACGAAGATGATGTAGGCCATCGTCAGGAACGTGGTCAGACCGGCCAGCGCCTCGGTCCTCACGTTCGTGCCGTTCGCGGTCAGTCCAAAGTAGCGATCCAAAAAACCGTCTGGAGCCGCCGGTGTCCCAGCGGGCTTGGTGTTCGTGGCCATGTGTCTCCCCCTGCAAGCCCCGTCTCAACCCGCAAGACTAGCGCGGCCCGGCGCGCGTCTTGACCGATTTGTGACGTTGTCCACCGCAAGAAAAGCCAAACTCATGCCAAGCCGGCATGGTCGCGATGCCGCAGTCGGTTAGGCTTGGATTTGTGCGGCGAAGCGCATTAAGTGTCCGCCAACTGCCTCGCAAAATGGCAGATTCGGTCGCTTGAAGCGGCTGGGAGGTGCGGTCGAGTAGGCGAACACCGAAAGCGGACCAGGAGCTGCCTTATGGACTTCGACCCCGTCCTTCTCGCCCGGATTCAGTTCGCCTTCACGGTGACCTTCCACATCATCTTCCCGAGCTTCACCATCGGCCTGTCGGCCTATATCGCCACGCTGGGGTTGATGTGGCTGCGGACGGACAACGAGCGCTATCACCGTCTGATGCGGTTCTGGACCAAGATTTTCGCGGTCTCATTCGCGATGGGCGTCGTGTCCGGGGTCGTGCTGAGCTACCAGTTCGGCACCAACTGGAGCCGGTTCTCGCTGGTCGCGGGCAACGTGGTCGGACCGCTGATCGGCTACGAGGTGCTGACCGCGTTTTTCCTCGAGGCGACCTTCCTCGGCATCCTGCTGTTCGGTTTCAACCGCGTGCCGCCCGGCATCTATGTGCTGTCGGCCGCCATCGTCGCCATCGGCACGGCGATGTCGGCGTTCTGGATTTTGTCCGCCAATAGCTGGATGCAGACTCCAACCGGACACGAGGTGCGCGACGGCATCGCCTATCCGGTGGACTGGCTTGCCATCATCTTCAATCCCAGTTTCCCCTACCGCTTCTCGCATATGTTGAACGCGGCCTATCTCACGACCGGATTCGTCGTGATCGCGGTCGGCGCGCGCTACCTGCTGCAAGGCAGGCATGTCGAAGATGCGCGCACCATGATGCGGATGGGGCTGTGGCTGATGGCGATCCTGGCGCCGCTGCAATTGTTCATCGGCGACCAGCATGGCCTCAACACCCTGAAGCATCAGCCGATCAAGATCGCCGCCATCGAGGCGCATTGGGACGGCAGCAAGCCCGGCGCGTTGGTGCTGTTCGCCTGGCCGGATGAGAAGGCTGAGAAAAACCTGTTTGAAATCTCCATCCCGCACGGTTCGTCGCTGATCCTAACGCACAGCTTCGACGGTCTGTTTCCAGGCCTGAAGAGTGTGCCACCGCAGGACCGGCCGCCGGTGCCGAATGTCTTTTTCGGCTTTCGCATCATGGTCGGCATTGGCCTCTACATGATTGCAGCCGCGTTGTTCGGCTGTTTCCTGTGGTGGCGCGGCAAGCTCTGGGAAACGCGCTGGTACCTGCGCATCGTCTCGATGACATGGTGGTGTGGCTTCGTCGCGGTCATTGCGGGCTGGGTGGTGACCGAAAGCGGGCGCCAGCCCTGGCTGGTGCACGGCATCCTGCGCACCGCCGACGCGATCTCGCCGGTGCCGGCGGCCAGTCTGCTCGGCACGCTGACGCTGTTCGTGATCTGCTACGGCATCGTGTTCTCGATGGGCATCTATTACATCAATCGGCTCATCAATATCGGACCGGAGGATCGGGTGATCGCGCCTGAGGACGGCGTGCCGACGCGACCGCTGTCCGGCGCCAACGACGCCATCGCCAAGGGGAGCTAGCCAGTGTCGCCGATTTGAAGTTCCTTCATTGCCAGTCACGAGTCCTCAAAGGAACTTCAAATCGAAAGCGGCACTGGAACGATAGGTTTGCTAGTGTCCTTCGAATTCGAAGTCCGCTCACGAGCAAACTGCAAATTCAGGCGGACTTCGAATTCGGGACACTAGCCATGGAATGGTATCTCCCCGTCATCTGGGCCGGAATCATCGGCACCGCGGTCGCGATGTACGTGATCCTCGACGGCTTCGATCTCGGTCTCGGCATCCTGTTTCCATTCGCCCGTAACGAACGCCAGCGCGATCAGATGATGCGCTCGATCGCGCCCTTCTGGGACGGCAACGAGACCTGGCTGGTGCTCGGCGGCGGTGGACTGTGGGTGGCGTTTCCGATGGCCTATGCCATCATCATGCCCGCGATGTATCTGCCGGTGATCGTCATGCTGCTGGCGCTGGTGTTTCGCGGGGTGGCGTTCGAATTCCGCATCGTCTCCGATAGCAAGCCGTTGTGGAATTTTGCCTTCACCTTCGGATCGCTGCTCGCGGCCTTCTCGCAAGGCATCATCCTGGGCGGATTGATCCAGGGCATCACCGTCAAGGACGGGCAATTCGCGGGCGGTCATTTCGACTGGGCGACGCCATTCGCGATCTTGTGCGGCCTGGCGCTGGTCTGTGGCTATGCTCTGCTCGGCGCCACCTGGCTGATCATGAAGACCGAAGGTGAGGTTGCCGATCGCGCGCGCCGCCAGGCCCGTGTGCTGTTGCTGGCCGTGCTCGGCTTCATGGCCGCAGTGTCGCTGTACACACCCTACGCCATCCAGCGCATCGCCGATCGCTGGTTCTCGCTGCCGAACTTCTATTACCTGTGGCCGGTGCCGCTGGTGACCGCGCTGGTGGCGCTTCTGTTGTGGCGATGGATCGGCAAGGAGCGCGACTCGCTTCCCTTCATCGCGTGTATCGGGCTCTTCCTGCTCGGCTATCTCGGACTCGTCATCTCGAGCTACCCGTATATCGTGCCGCCCTCGCTCACGGTCTGGGATACGGCAGCAGCGCCAGCGAGCCAGATCTTCATGCTGATCGGCACGGTGTTCATGTTGCCGATCATTCTCGGCTACGTGATTTTCGTCTACTGGCTGTTCCGCGGCAAGGTGAAGGAAGGCGAGGCCTATCACTGACGGCGCATTATTGTGGCGCGGTCGTTTGTGTTTTCGGCCGCACCACGCCCCAGCCGATGCGCAGGACAGGTGCGCGGCCCGGCAGCGCGCGATCGAAAGCCCGCGGCACTTCTGGCACCAGCCCAGGAAATTGCGCCGTGACCTCGGGCGGCGGGGTGCCGGCATTGTCGGTTGCGCGCCACAGCAAGACCGCCCCCTTTTCGATCGCGTCTTCACGGGTCGCGAGCTGAGGCCGTCCCGAGCCCGGCGCATGAAAAACCTGCGGGCGGCTGGCCGATGCAACGGATACGAGCGACGCCAGCCGTGGATCGCCGGCCACCACTTCAAGCTTCCGTTGCGTGCGCCGCTCGAAGTTCTCGGTGACGAATTGTGCGATCTCGTCGGCCGGCTGCGCGGTCCGCAAGTCGACCGCAAACAGCGCCGGCAACAGCAGGACGCCCATCGCCATCAATACGGCCGGCACGATCAGCAGGCTGATCCAGGCGATGGTCAGGATGCGCTGATGATGCAGCATGATCATGTCGCCGGCCGCGGCAACAATCGCGAGCCCGGACAGAACCAGCAGCGGTGGAATCCCCGACAGGTCTGCCTTGCCGGACACCACCGCAAACGTGGTGACCACGATTACCGGCGCCAGCGCGAAGCAATAGATGAAGCTGCGCGCGAACGGGTTCGCCGGATGTCCCGGAACGATGGCCGATTCATCCTTCTTGGTGCGTGCGAGATTGCTCGCCAGCACCACCAGGATGCCGGCTCCCGCATGGGCCACCGCGACCAGCACAAGCAGCCGCATCCAGGCGACGATGTTGCGGTCGACGGACTCGACGTTGCGCAGTTTCGAGAGGTCCGGAGTGAAGGCGAAGCCATGGTCGCGGATCAGCACGGCGCCGGGCAGCATCATGCAGACCACGGTGATCGCCGCCATGCCAACCGCGGGATTGGCGGCGGATTTGCGCGCCTGCGGATTGATCAGAACAAAGGCGACCACGACCGCGAACAGCAGCAGGGCAAGGTGCGAGGTCAGCAGCATCAGCCAGAACATGGCGGCCAGCGCGAACCAGTAGAGCTGCTTGCCCTCGCCGATTGCGCGCCACAGGCATAGGATGGCAAAGGCCCAGAGCGGCATCATCAGGATGTCGGGACCGAAATCGGGCGAGCCGATGGTGAAAAACGAAATCCCGGCCATCAGCAGCACCGCCAGCACCGCGTGCCGCTCGCCGATGGTTGCCCGTCCGAGCTGGAACACCGCCCAATAGGTCGCGACGATGCAGATCTGCGAAAGCAGGTACACGCCGATCATGTGGCCGCCGGCGGCGCGCAACGCGATCTCGGCCAGCCAATAGGCCAGCGGCGGCCCCAGTTCCGATCCAAATCGGAAGGAATGGCCGACCGCCAGCACCTCGGCGAGCTCGCCGGGCGGTGCTGAGTAGAACAATGTCGGCACCGCGACCCAGAGCAGCGCCTGCGCCAACGTCGCCAGCCAGAACACAAGCCGCGGTCTGGTCCGCAGGATTTCGATAGGCAGGGAGACGGTGAGCATGGGTGCCGCAGGCATGAGTCCGGCTCTTCGCGGAGCCGGGGGCGCCAGAGATAAACCCGCCTGCGTCAGAGTGGCAACCCGGGAATGGAAATCTCGGCCACGGGTGCGGGCCTCAGGCCGTCGGCAATCGCGACCGGGGAAAAGCTGCGGCGGTGATGGATGGTGGGGCCGAGCCGCTGCAGCGCCGCGAAATGCTCCGGCACCGAATAGCCCATATGGCGCTCGAAGCCGTAGCCGGGATGCGCTGCGCCGATCTGCATCATCAGCCGGTCGCGGGTGACCTTGGCGACGATCGAAGCGGCCGCGATCGACAGCACCAGCGCGTCGCCAGAAATCACGGCCTCGCAGTCGCACGGTACCTTGATGCGGTCGCGGCCGTCGACATAGACGAGCTTGGGCCGGCAGGGCAGGGCGGCGACCGCCTGCGCCAGCGCCCACAGCGAGGCCTGCAGGATGTTGTCGCGGTCGATGCGCGCGGGCGAAGCGAAGGCAACGCCGACCTCGGCGGTCGCGCAGATGCGGGCGTAAAGCTTTTCACGCTCTTCGCGGGTGAGTTTCTTCGAATCGTTGAGACCGCGCGGAACGCGATCCGGATCGAGCACCACGGCGGCGGCAACCACCGGCCCGGCCAATGGCCCGCGTCCGGCCTCGTCGCAGCCGGCGACCGGCCATACTCCGCTCTTGTAGGCACGCCGCTCGCGCCGGAACGACGGCCGGACAATATCGTCCTTCAGGGGCAGGCGCGCAGGGGCCACTTTCCGACTCATGCGGCAGACATTGCGCGGGACCGGCGTCCCGGCGCAACGGCTAATCCGGCAGGATCCCGCGCCCCTCCGGCGACAGTGGAAACTGGGGATTATGCGCGACTTCCCAGATATGGCCGTCCGGGTCGGCGAAATGGCCGTGATAGCCGCCCCAGGCGGCCTTCTTTGCCGGCACCAGCTCGGTCGCGCCGACCTCGAGCGCCAGCGCCATCACGGCATCGACCTCGGCTTCGCTGGCGCAGTTCCAGGCGAGCGACGTTCCACGGAAGGCGGAAGGCGCAGTGTCCGGCGGGAAGCCTGCGTCGCTCGCAAGCCCGCTGACAGCGTAGAGCGATAACGCCAGGGTGCCGGCATCGAAAAACGCGACCATGTGCTCCGGCGCGGCGCGGACTTTCCGCGTGAAGCCCAGCGCTTCATAGAACCGCGCCGCGCGCGGCACGTCGCGGACGCCGAGCGTAACGAGGCTGATATGGGCGTGGGGCATGGACTTTACTCGCTGTCGTTCCCGCTTTCGCGGCGACGACGACGCTAAAACAAACTCAGTTGCTCGCTGCCCTTCACCGGCTTCTGGAAATGCTCGGTGGTCAGCTTCGCGCGTTCCCGGTTAAGTCCCAGCCGCTCACAGGCCGACTCGAAGCGCCGGCCGATCAGCCAGGCATAGGGCCCTTCGCCGGTCTGCCGCTTGCCCCAGGTCGAGTCGTAATCCTTGCCGCCACGCATTTCGCGCACGAGCTTCATCACGTGGCGGAAGCGGTCGGGATAATTCGCCAGCAGCCATTCCTTGAACAGGTCGCGCACTTCGAGCGGCAGCCGCAACATCACATAGCCGGCGCTCTTCACGCCAGCGAGCGCGACCGCGTCGAGGATGCGTTCGATATCGGCATCATTGATGGCCGGGATCACCGGCGCAATCATCGCCGCCGTCGGAATGCCGGCGTCAGACAATTGCCTCAGCGCTTCCAGCCGCTTCGCCGGCGTCGAGGCCCGCGGCTCCATGGTCCGGGCGAGCTTGCCGTCGAGCGTGGTCACCGAGATCGCAACCTTGGCCAGATTGCGCTTCGCCATCCGCGACAGGATGTCGATGTCGCGTGTCACCAGCGCCGATTTGGTCACGATACCGACCGGATGACCGGCGCGTTCCAGCACCTCGAGGATGCGGCGCATGATTTCGTATTGCCTCTCGATCGGCTGATACGGGTCGGTATTGGTGCCGATCGCGATGGTCCGCGGCGTATAGCCGGGGGCCGCAAGTTCGCGCTCCAGCAGCACCGGGGCGTCCGGCTTCATGAACAGCATGGATTCGAAATCCAGCCCCGGCGACAGTCCGAGATAGGCGTGCGTCGGCCGCGCGAAGCAATAGACGCAGCCATGCTCGCAGCCGCGATAGGGATTGATCGAGCGGTCGAACGAGATATCCGGCGAGTCGTTGCGGGTGATGACCTTGCGGGTGGCATCGACCTGCACGCTGGTCTTGAACGGCGGCAATTCGTCGAGGCTCTGCCAGCCGTCGTCGAAGGCGATGCGGGCGAGCGCTTCGTAGCGGCCGGAGGCGTTGGAGAGAGTACCGCGGCCGCGGCGGCGTTGTCTGTCGACGCCGACGCCGAGGAGCCCGGACTGGTCGGAAGAACCGTCCTGGGATTTCCTCGCAAAGTCACCCGCAGGCGCGGAGGGCACGGGCGCCGGCGGGTGTCTCAGGGCTGCGGATGGTCTTGCCATAACCGATATCTAGTCCTGCCGCTCGAACAAAACAAGAACATTGTGGAAGTTGATCGGGGTCGCTGAATATTGTGGCATTGGGTTTTTCGTGCCCCACGATATGGGTTCTTTGAAACACTTGCGGGCCAACCGGAGTTCCAGCGTTCCGTTCCATGCTGAGCGTGATCATCCCCACCGACGAATCGGAACGTATCCTGGTACGGACGCTGGCCTGTCTGGTGCCCGGCGCCACCGCGGGTCTGATTCGGGACGTGATCCTTGCCGATGCCGGTTCCAGCGATGAAACGGCCAAGGTCGGCGATGTCGCTGGCTGCCGGTTCCTCTTGCTGCCGGGGCCGCTCGGGCCGCGACTCGACAAGGCGGCGGACCAGGCTCGCAGCGAATGGTTGTTGTTCGTGTCGCCCGGGGCTGTCCTTGAATCCGGCTGGGTTGCGGATGTGCAGCAATTCATCGAGCGCGCGCCGACGGATATTGCCGCGACCTTTGGCTTGGCCGCACGCCCGCATGGGCAGGATTCGTTGCTGACCGGCATGCTCGCGCTTTGGCGCGCCCGCCGGACGAGCCTCGCGCCGGGCCGCGGGCTCATCATCAGCAAGACATTCTATCGGGACGTCGGAGGCTACAGGGACGTGCCGGACACCGAGGCGGACCTGTTGCGCCGGATCGGCAAGCGCCGCCTTGCGGTGTTGCGCACCGGCCTGATCCAAAGCGAGCGCTGACCGATACTTGACTCAGTCAATCAATTGTTTGACGGTGTCAACGATCGGAGGATCGATGTCCCTCATGCCCGAATCCGGCTTCGAACAGCGCGTCGGCGCGGTCCGCCGCTTCGCGCGCTTCTATACGCGGCGGATCGGGCTGCTGGACGAGGGGCTGCTGGACAGTCCATTCTCGCTGTCGCAGGCGCGGGTGCTGTACGAACTGGCTCAGCAGCGCGAAGCCACCGCGACCGCGCTGGCCTCTGCGCTGGATATCGATCACGGCTATCTCAGCCGCATCCTGCGCGGCTTTGAACAGCGCGACCTGATCGTCCGCCGACGCGACAAAAGCGATGGCCGGCAGGTCGTCATTTCGCTCACCACCAAGGGGCACAAGGCCTTCGCATCGCTCGATCATCGCTCGCAGCGCGAGACCGGCGGCCTGCTCAAGCACCTCGACGACGCCGAACAGGTGCGTGTTGTAACGGCGATGGAGATGATCGAGCGGCTGATCGGACGCGACGCCGCGCCGGAGCGGCGGGTTACGTTGCGGTCGCACCAGCCCGGCGACATGGGCTGGGTGGTGGCGCGGCACGGCGCGCTCTATGCAGCCGAATACGGCTGGAGCAGCCATATCGAGGCGATCACAGCGGAGATCGTCAGTGGCTTTCTGAAGACCAGCGATACCGCGCGCGAGCGATGCTGGATCGTGGAGATGGATGGCGAGCCGGTCGGTTCGATCTTCCTGGTCCGCGACAGCGACGAGGTCGCGCGCATCCGGCTCCTGATCGTCGACCCGAAGGGACGCGGACTCGGCATCGGCCGCATGCTGGTGGAGGCCAGCATCGCCTTCGCCCGCAATGCCGGATATCGCAAGATTACGCTATGGACGCATGCGGTGCTCAGTGCCGCGCGCGCGATCTACCAGAAGCAGGGCTTCCGGCTGGTCGAGCAATGGGTGCACGACGATTTCGGCAAGCCCGAGCCGAGCGAGACCTGGGAATTGACGCTCTAGGCTTTCGCAGCGCATGGCACCCCCGCGCCCGATTTCACGCGCTGTTGACCTTTGCCTGACATGCGGATGCGCCATGTTGAGGCATCCAGCAATCGGACGGACATCATGAATATCGATCTGAGTGGAAAGCACGCGGTCGTCACCGGCTCGACCGGGGGCATCGGCTTTGCCATTGCGAAGGGGCTTGCGGCATCCAGTGCATCCGTCGTGATCAACGGCCGGACGGAAGACAGGGTGCAGCAGGCGGTTGCGTTGCTCAAGAAAGAGCTGCCATCCGCGAAGGTCGAGGGCGTTGCGGCGGATCTCGCGAACGCGGAGGGCGTTGCAGCCTTCGTCAAGCGCGTGCCGGCGGCGGATATTCTGGTCAACAATCTCGGCATCTTCGAGCCGAAGCCGTTTGAAGACATCCCGGACGCGGACTGGCTGCGGTTCTTCGAAACGAATGTGATGAGCGGCATCCGCATGTCGCGCGCCTATATCCCCGGCATGAAGGCCAAGGACTGGGGCCGCATCGTCTTCATCTCGTCGGAATCCGGCCTCAACATCCCGCTCGAGATGATCCACTACGGCATGACCAAGACCGCGCAGATCGCGGTCGCACGCGGCCTTGCGGAATCGCTTGCCGGCACCGGCGTCACCGTCAATTCGGTGCTGCCCGGCCCGACGCGATCCGAAGGTGTGGTCGATTTTTTCGGCAAGATGGCGAAGGAGCAGGGTGTGTCTCACGCGCAGATGGAACAGGACTTCATCACGCAGCATCGGCCCACCTCGATCATTCGCAGGCTCGCGACAGTGGATGAGGTCGCCAATATGGTGGTCTATGCGTGCTCGAAGGAAGCATCGGCCACGACCGGCGCGGCGCTGCGGGTTGAAGGCGGATTGCTGCGCGGGATCGGTTAGACCGTCGCGCCTTGCGCCTTCGCTCGGCGGAGATGTTCGTCCAGACGCGGCATGATCTCGACGAAGTTGCAGGGCCGGTAGCGGTAATCGAGCTGGTGCGCGAGGATGCCGTCCCAGCCATCCTTGCAGGCGCCGGGCGAGCCCGGCAGGCAGAAGATGTAAGTCGCACCGGCAACGCCCGCGGTGGCGCGGGTCTGGATCGCAGAGGTGCCGATCTTGGCGTGGCTGACCATCAGGAACAGCGTCGCAAAGCCGTCCATCCGCTTCTCGAACAACGGCTCCAGCGCTTCGGGGGTGACGTCGCGGCCGGTGAAGCCGGTGCCGCCGGTGGTGATCACGACATCGACGCCCTTGTCGGCGATCCACGTTTTCACCTGCGCACGGATGTTCTCGACATCGTCGGTGACGATCGCGCGCGCGGCGAGCTTGTGCCCGGCCGCTTCAAGCCGCTCGACGAGAGTCGTACCGGACTTGTCGTCGGCCATCTCGCGGGTGTCCGAGACGGTGAGCACCGCGATATTGAGCGGAATGAAATTACGCGTTTCGTCGATGCCGGGCATTATGATTACAGCTGCGCGGTCCGGAACGTATCGCAATCCGCGACACGACCCGATTCAAGCCCGCGCTTGAACCAGCGCACGCGCTGCTCGGCCGAGCCGTGGGTGAAGGAATCCGGCACGACGCGCCCAGTGGTCTGCTTCTGTAGCCGATCATCGCCGATTGCCGACGCGATGCCGATTGCGCCCTCGATGTCGCCGGGATCGATGAAGTCCTTCTTGCGCCGCGCATGGTTGGCCCAGACGCCGCCGAGACAGTCGGCCTGCAATTCGACGCGGACCTGGATATTGTTGGCGCGCGCCTTGCTGCCGGCGGCCTGCTGCATCTGCTGGGCGCGCGGCAGAATGCCGAGTAAATTCTGCACGTGATGGCCGACCTCGTGCGCGATCACGTAAGCCTGCGCGAACTCGCATTGCTTGCCTTTGCAGGCCCGGAATTTCTGCTCCATCTCTCGGAAGAATGAGGTGTCGAGGAAGATGCGCTTGTCCGGCGGGCAATAGAACGGCCCCATGGCGGACTGCGCCATGCCGCAGGCACCGCCGCTGGTCGCACCCGAAAACAGCCGCAGCCGCGGTGCGCGATAGGTCTGGCCGTTGGCGCGGAAGATGTCGCCCCACACGTCCTCGGTGGAGCCGACCACGGCGGCGACAAAATCGCCCTGGTAATCGGCTGGCGCGCCCTTCTTTGCCGGCGGCGCCTGACGCTGGGTCTGTTGCTGGGCCGGCCCCTGAATAATTTCAGCGCCGCCGATCAGAATGCGCGGGTCGATGCCGAGAAACCAGCCGATCAGGCCGAGCACGATGATAGTTCCGATGCCGAGCCCGCCGCCGCCGCCCGGGATCGGAAAGCCACCGCCGCCGCCATATCCGCCACCCTGGCCGCGCACATCTTCGATGTTGTCGCTGCGGCGGAAATCATCCCAACGCATCCGTCCCTCCCGAGATCGGCCGCAAGTGTCGCCGATCGAATCGCGTCCGTCCACGCCCCTGAACGCAGAAAACGCCAATATGGTTCGTTACCAAATGGTTGTCGTTCAGCATAAATGCCAGCCTAGCAAAGTGCTTGCAATTTAAGGGGATTTTTACCTTGGCCGGTCAGTATCCGGATTGTCGGTTGTAGGTCCCGCGTCACCGACCGCGTCGCCAGGTCTTGAGTTCTGAGTCATGGTAGAGTCGCGTCGCGGGGCGTCCAAGCGGACGCCCCGTTTGACTCCTGAGAAGAGTGAAGGCTCCCGCATCCTCGTGGGCGACTGCGTTGCGCAAATGGCGACGCTGCCGGCCGAGTGCGTCGATCTCGTCTTCGCCGATCCTCCCTACAATCTGCAACTGCAGAGCGATCTGAAGCGCCCCGACGATTCCAAGGTCGACGGCGTCACCGACGATTGGGATAAATTCGGTTCGTTCAGGGAATACGACGATTTCACCCATGCCTGGCTGAAAGCCTGCAAGCGGGTCATGAAGCCGTCCGCCACGCTGTGGGTGATCGGCTCCTATCACAATATTTTCCGCGTCGGCGCCATCCTTCAGGATCTGGACTTCTGGATTCTGAACGATGTGGTGTGGCGCAAATCCAATCCGATGCCGAATTTCCGTGGCCGGCGTTTCACCAACGCGCATGAGACCATGATCTGGGCCGCGCGGGATCCCGGCGGCAAGGGCTACACCTTCAATTATGAAGCGCTGAAGGCCGGCAATGACGACGTGCAGGTGCGGTCCGACTGGACCTTCCCGCTGTGCACCGGCGAAGAGCGGCTGAAGGGCGATAACGGCAAGAAGCTGCATCCGACGCAGAAGCCGGAAGCGCTGCTCGCGCGAGTCATTCTCTCGGCGTCCCGCCCGGACGATCTCGTGCTGGATCCGTTCAATGGTACCGGTACCACCGGGGCGGTCGCCAAGAAGCTAGGCCGCCGGTATGTCGGTATCGAGCGCGATCCGGATTATGCCAAGGCCGCCATGAAGCGAATCGCGGCGATCGAACCGCTGCAGGCGCCGTCGATCGCACCGTTCATGACCGCCCGCGACGCGCCGCGGGTGCCGTTCACAGCGCTGATCGAGCGCGGCCTGATCGCGCCCGGCGCCAATCTGGTCGACTCCAAAAAGCGCCACAAGGTGCTGGTGCGCGCCGACGGCGCGGTCATGCTTGGCGAGAAGGTCGGCTCGATCCATCGCATGGGCGCGGTCGCGCAGGGTCTGGAAGCCTGCAACGGCTGGACCTTCTGGCATGTTGAGACCCGCAAGGGACTTATGCCGATCGACGATCTGCGCGCCCAGGTGCGCGCCGAGATGGATATCTAACCCGCCTTCGCCATAACACCGTCCGGCGCATTGATCGCGTCGCGCGGCGGGCGCCCCGCCAGCACATCCGCGATATTGTCCACCGCGCGCATTTCGATGGCCTGCCGGACCCGGACAACGGCCGAGCCGAGATGCGGCGTGAACAGCGTGCGCGGATGGGCTCGCAGCCGCGCGTCGATCGCCTTCGGCCGGTCCGGCAGCGCCCAGTCCTCCATCTCGAACACGTCGGCCGCATAGCCGCCGAGCGCACCGGTCTCAAGCGCGTCGGCGACAGTGCGCTCGTCCACCACCGAGCCGCGTCCGACATTGACGAGCAGGGCGCCTGGCCTCATGCCCGCCAGCGCGCCCGTCCCGATCTGGTGGCGCGAATCCGGTGTGAGCGGCGCGCATAGAATAATGAAGTCTGACGTTGCGAGCGCGGTATCGAGGCTCGCGCCGGTAACGCCGGCCGGCATGTCCGCCGCCGGATCGATCCCGAGAATCCGGCAGCCGAAACCGGAGAGCCGCTGCGCGACGGCCCGCCCAACACGTCCCATGCCGACGATCGAGACCACCGAGCCGTCCAGTCCGGTGCCGTACAGAACCGGCCGCCAGCCATCGAACTGGCCGGCTCGCACCAGCGCATCGCCCTCACGGATGTTGCGGGCAAGCCCGATCGCCAGTCCCACCGCAAGTTCCGCGGTCGGCTCGGTCAGCAGGTCGGGAACGATGCTGACCCATATGCCGGCCGCGCTGCAGGCATCCATGTCGAAATTGTCGTAGCCCTTGAGCGCGCAGGCCACGACGCGAAGCCGCTTGCAGCGCGCGACAAACGGTGCGTCGATACAATCGGTCATGAAGGCGAGGATTGCGTCGGCTTTCTCCGCGCGCCGCATAACCTCGTCGCGCGGCCACGGTGTGCGGGCGTCGTTGGCGTCGACGTCGCCCAGCAGCGAAAGCCGCTGCAGCGTCGCCTCATGCACCCAGTTGGTGACCAGGATACGGGGCCGCATGGTCACTTCAGCGCCTTGCGCAGCCGCGCGCCGATGCCGTCCACCACGATCACGCAGAGCAGGATGGTGATCAGGATCGCGGACACCTGATCGTAGCGGATGATGCGCAGCGCGGCGATCAGCTCGAAGCCGATGCCGCCGGCGCCGACGATGCCAAGCACCGCCGAGGCGCGGAAATGATATTCCCAGCGATAGATGGTGATGTCGGCGAGTTGCGGCAGGACCTGCGGCAACACCGCGTGGGTGATCACCTGGAAACCGTTCGCGCCGGCCGCGCGCGCGGCTTCCAGCGGGCGCGGATCGACATGCTCGATCGCCTCCGCATAGAATTTGCCGACCATGCCGACCGAATGCAGCGCCAGCGCCAGCACGCCCGGCAATGCGCCAAAGCCGACCGCGGCGACGAAGATGATGCCCATGATGATTTCAGGGACGGAGCGCAGTGCGGCCAGCACGATGCGCGTGGCCTGATACACCAGCGAATTGGGCGAGGTATTCGGCGCCGCGAACAAAGCGAGCGGCAACGATATAATGACCGCCAGAGCGGTTCCGGCCACCGACATCGCCAGCGTATCGATTAGCGGCTTGACCCAGTGCTGCCAGCGCGAAAAGTCCGGCGGCACCATTTCGCTGAACAATTGCCCGAGCGCGGGCAGGCCTTCCATCAACCGCTGCGCGTCGAAAAATCCGGTAATCCAAAGCGAGCCGATGCAGGCGACGACAATGACCGCGACGAGACCGGCATGCCGCAAACTGGCATGCCGGTCTTCGGCGAGGATCGTGTCGTGGCGGGAAACGACGTCCGACATCAGCTCATCTTGCCGAGGTCGAGGTCGAGGATTTTCGCGGTGTCGCGCAGGATGTCGTAGGCCTTGTCGTCGGTCGGTGCGAAGCCTTCCACCCGGAACGATTTCAGGATCACCGGATCCTTTAGTTCAATGAAGGCCTTGCGAATCTTGTCCTTCAGCTCCAGCGTGAGGTCGGCCTGCATGGTCATCGGATAATTCGGGATCGGATCGGTGATCGCGAGCACCGTGAGCTTGCTGCCGTCGATCGACTTGCGCGCGACCAGCGCCTCGTAGATCGCCTTCGACAATGCGCCGGCCGGAACCTGGCCGTTCTGCACCGCGCGCGCCACGCCGTCATGGGTGCCCAGATGCACCGGCTTGTAGTCCTTGCTGCCGTCCAGCCCGTTCTTCAGCAGATGCGCGCGCGGAATCAGATGGCTCGAGGTCGAGGCCTGGTCGCCGTAGCCGAACGGCTTGCCCTTGATGTCCGCCAGCGTTTTCACCGGCCCTTCGGCCTGGGCGATGATGATCGAGTTGTAGGTCGGCGAGCCCTTCTCGATGCCGACAGCAAACGGCTCGATGCCGGGCGCCTTGGATTTCGCCAGCACGTAGGAGAACGGACCGAAATAGCCGATCTCGATGCGGCCGAAGCGCATCGCCTCGATCATCGAGGAATAGTCTGTGGTGACGACCAGTTCGATCTGCTTGCCGAGCGCCTTTTCGAGATGCGCCTTGAGCGGCTGTGCCTGCTGAATGAGAGTTGCGGCATTTTCGTCGGGCAGCAAAGCAACACGCAGCTTTGCGGGGTCCTTGGTCTGGGCGAAAGCGGAAGCGGGGATGAGCGCGAGGGCGGCGGCGGTTCCATGCAGAAAGAGGCGACGGTTGATCATGCGTAGGTTCCTGTCCTGAGGGGGGCGGGTTCAAAATCAGTGTCTGTGTCGGCGGACGTGCTTCCATAGATGCGGCTCACCTCCGTCCTGCCGAGCCGGCTTGCCGGGCCGTCGAACACCACCGCGCCCTGCGCCAGCGCGACGATGCGGTCGGCATATCGTCGCGCGAACTCGAGCTGGTGCAGGCTAACGATGGCGGTGATGCCGTCTGATTTGCAGATGCCATGCAGCAGTGAGAGCACCCGGTCGGCGGAGGCGGGATCGAGGCTTGCGACCGGCTCGTCGGCGAGCACCAGCGCCGGCCTCTGCACCAGCGCGCGTGCAATTCCGACGCGCTGCTGCTGTCCGCCGGACAATTGATCGGCGCGTCGCAGCGCATGATCGATCAGGCCGACGCGCTCGATCGCTTCCAGCGCCATCGTCTTCTCGGATCGCGATGGCGGCAGCAGGGTGCGCAGGCCGGAATGATAGCCGAGACGTCCCATCAGCACATTGGTGAGGACACTGCAGCGCCCGATCAGCTGATGCTGCTGGAAGATCATGCCGGTGCGGCGCCGGTGTGCCTGCAGGTTGCGGCGGACGCCGAGGTCGCCGATGCCGTCGGCAGTGACGCCGCCGCCGGTCGGTGACACCAGCCCGTTGAGCGATCTCAGAAGCGTCGATTTGCCCGCCCCGGACGCGCCGAGCAGCACCGTGAAGGCGCCGGGCTCGAAGCGGAGCGAGCAGGGGTGCAGTGCACGCGCTCCGCCGGAATATGTGACTTCGAGATTGTCGGTTCGGATCATCTCAGGCCGTGGGGTTGCTGCGATGCACCCCTACGACCCGCACATGACAGTTGGACGACAACCGGGTCAGGATTGACCGGTCTGTGGATGGAGCCGGTGCCCCGCTTTGTCGCAGGTCATCCTGCCGCGTCCGGATCCCGCAGGAAGCGGAACGTGCAATGTCACGCCGGCTCTGGACGTTGCTCTTCGAACGTCAGGCTGGTGACGACGAATGACCGGCTTTGCAATTGTTGATCATCGGTAAACCATTCGCAGAACGCGTTGGGTCCATTGATCGTGGCAATGGTCATGCGCGGTCCGCCGGACCTGAGGATGACGACGTCGCCGGGCTGGAACTGCTTGTCTGTCACCTGGGTCTACTCCGGACGTTGAATTGCGGTGCTCCCGTTATCATAGAGAGACGCGCATTGCATCGGGCCGTGAGGTCGATTCCAAACGAACATTCATCAGCCCGACCGATGCGCCGCGGGTCACAGCCTTGTGAGCCGCAATAAATCGTTCCGAAGCTCCGTCCCGAAGTCATAAGCACTTGTCTGTAGAGCGTGAATCGCTACTATGCCACGCCCTTCAGCGAGAAGGGCGGCGAACGAAGGCGGTAGAGCCATGGACGAAAAATTGACACGCCGGTCCCTGCTGCGGACCCTTGTCGGCGGAGCAGCTGCAACGGCGGGTGTCGTCACTCTCGCCCGTACCTCACTGGCCAGCGTTCCCGAAGCGCCTGTAGACCTTAACCCGACCGATCTCGACGTGCAGGCACGCGCCGCGGAGCTCGAGTCGGCTGTCGGCCCGGCCGGCGAGGCGCATGCTCAATTCATCAACCTCCCCGGCGTGGGCGGCTTTGGCAATCGCGGCGGTTTCCGCAACGGCGGCGGCTTCTTCAACGCACCGTTCGGGAATGGCGGTTTCCGGAACGGCTTCCGTAATGGCGGCTTCGGTAACGGTGGTGGTTTCCGTAACGGTGGCGGCTTCCGCAACGGCGGCGGGTTCCGTAACGGGGGCGGCGGCGGTTTCCGCAACGCGTTCCGCAATCGCTAGAGCATGATCTCTGCTGATCAGGTCGGTCCTCTGGAGCTTCTCGTTATCCAGCCGACCCCGTTCTGCAATCTCGACTGCTCGTATTGCTATCTTCCGGACCGGCTGGACAAACGGAAGATCACACTTGAGACCCTGGAAAAGACCTTTCACTGGGCCTTTTCCTCCGGTCTGATCCGCCAGAATTTCACCCTGTTGTGGCATGCCGGCGAACCCATGGTTCTGCCGGCATCGTTCTATGAGCAGGCCACTCTCCTGCTCGAGCGCTGCAACACCTCGGGGTTCGAGGTCACCCAGTCGCTTCAGACCAACGCCACTCTGGTCAACGAGGCTTGGTGTGACTTCATCCGCCGCCGCAACGTGCAGATTGGCGTCAGTGTCGACGGCCCCGATTTTCTGAACGACCGCAACCGCAAGACCCGGAATGGCAGCGGCACGCTGGAACGCGTCATGCGCGGCGTGCAAATGCTGCGCGACCACGACATCTTCTTCGATGTGATCACGGTGCTGACGTCGGCGTCGCTGGATTACCCGGACGAGCTCTTCGATTTCTACGTCGAGAACGGCATCATGGATGTCGCCTTCAATGTGGAGGAGATCGAGGGGCCGCACGTGACGTCGTCGCTGGCCGGTAGCTCGACCGAGCCGCGCTTCCGCCGCTTCTATTCGCGGTTCATGGACCTCGCGCTCTCCTGCGACCCGCCGATGCGGGTGCGCGAATTCGAGACATCGCGCAGTTCGATCGCGCACCGCGAGCAGTTCTCGATGCGAACGCAGGAGAATAGGCCGTTCGGCATCCTGAACGTCGACTGCGCGGGCAATTTCTCGACCTATTCGCCCGAATTGCTCGGTCTCAGTTCGCCCCGCCTCGGCAGTTTCGCGCTCGGCAACGTGGCGACGGATACGCTCGACTCGGTGCTGACCATGCCGCGGTTCGTTGCGCTCGACGACGAGATCCGCCGCGGCGTGGATCTGTGCAAGGACAGCTGCCGCTATTATCCGTTCTGCGGAGGCGGCCCGCCCGGCAACAAGTATTTCGAGAATGGCAACTTCGCCACCACGGAGACGATGTCCTGCCGCCTGCACAAGAAGGCGACTTTCGACATTGCCCTCGACAAGTTTGAACGCCTCAAGGCGATGACGTGACGGCGTCGTTTACGGTTGCACCGAATTTCCAGTGCAAGGGATCATGGGCGGAGCGGCTGCTGGTCGGCGCGGGGGACGCGTGGCGCGCCCCCGACGATAACGAACTGGCCAGCCTCACGCTCAACGCTCCGCCCGCCGGCGGCACCGTTTGCTCCTGCCTGTTCTCGGTGCCGACCCATATGCGCCACCGGTTCTGGGCCATGCTCGACGACGAAGCCAAGGCGGGCAGCGGCGACTTTGAGTATTTTTCCGACGATCTGGCGCAGTTCCTGACGTTCAAAGCCCTGCCGCCGCCGGCGGATGCCGTATATGAGCTGCTCGTCCAGGACGCGGTCGGCAAGGTGGCGACCGATGACGCCTGGGCTCTGGTCAATTTCGGCGAAGACCCAATCCTGCTCGGCTGGCCCGGGTTGCAGCTTCGGCTTAATCCGGGAGAGGGCGTGCAGCCCGACCCGGCAGCGCCCCCGGAGGTCCTGCCGCCGGTGAACGATGAGCTGAACGTGCTGGTCGCCATCCGTCGGGCGCCTGCATCCGGCGCGGACGCAGCCGACGGGTCTGCGCCGTAATCGCGATCGGCGAGAGAGTCAGGCTCTGCCGGCCCGCCGCTCCACATTGCCACTGCGCTCGGGCACGCCGAACTCTTTGCGGCAGATATCGGCGAGGATCGCGATCCCCTCGCGGATGTCGCTTTCCGTCGGACTTGCGAAACACAGCCGCATGCGGCTCCGCGCATGCGCCGCATCGGTCGACCATTCCGGACCCGGATTGATCGCGACGCCGGCGGCCAGCGCGGATTGATACAGCTTCATCGTATCGACCTGATCCGGCAATTTGACCCAGAGGAAAATGCCGCCGCGCGGATCGTCGAACTCGGCCGCGGTGCCGAATTGCTCGGCGAGTGCGTCCATCAGCGTCTCAAGTTTCTTGCGCAATCCGTGCCGCAACGCCGGCACATGCGAGTTGAAATGCGGCACGCAATATTCGGCCAATACCATCTGCTCCAGCGCGCCGGAGCCGGCATCGACCTTCAGCGCGATCATGTGCGAGAGAATTTGCCATGGCGCGACAATGAAGCCGACCCGCAAGGCCGGTGCGATCGATTTCGAGAATGAGCCGATATGAATGACGTTACCGGATGCGCTCATGGCGTGGAGCGCGGGCGGGCGTTCGCCGTTCCAGATCAGGTCGGCATAGCAATCGTCCTCGAAAATCGGGACGCCGTATTCTTCCGCCAGCGCCAGCAGTTGTTCGCGGCGTTCCATCGGCATGATGGTGCCGGTGGGATTCTGCACCGTCGGGGTCGTGTAGATGTATTTTGGCCGTATGTTCCTGGCCTTCAGCGCCGCCAGCGCATCGGCGAGCGCATCCATCCGGATCCCGCTGTCGTCGAGAGGGACACCCACCACGTTGATGCCAGCGCGCTGGTAGCGGGTCAACATGCCCTGATAGGTATCGCGCTCGACGATCACGGTATCGCCCGGCGCGAGCAGCGCGCCGTTGATCAGGTCGAAAGCCTGCAGCGAGCCGGAAACCAGCAGGATGTCGTCTGCGCTGCAGGCAATCCCGGCATCGCTCTTGAGTTTTGCGGCGAGGAAGTCACGCAGCGGCCGGTAGCCCTGCGGACCGTTGGCTACACCGTAATAGGCGAGACTGCGGCCCTCGCGCCGCAGCACGGCATCGGTCGCAGCCAGCAGCCCGTCGAGCGGCAGTTGTTCGGGATCGTTGTTGCCGCCGGTCAAATTGTATCGCGGCGACCCGGTCCATCTCGCCGCGGGCGGCGGCACGCCCGGCGGCAGCAGCGGCGTGTAGTCGAAAGCGGCCATCTCGTCTCATTCTCCCGGCGGCAGGACCGCGACGGTAGAAGGCGGATCGACCGGCCGCAAGCTTGCGCGGTGGCTTACGTCCGCTTCGGACCGTTGCCGGCGCCGCCGGTATAGCGCGACAGAATGGCGACGAGCATCAGCGCGCCCACCACCGTGATATGCTCACCTGCGGTGTGAAAAGCTTGCGTCGCCTTCGGCTCCGGCATCGACCAGAAATGGTGCACCAGCGGAATCGTCAGCAGCGTGAAGACCGCAAGCGCGCCGGCGCCGAGCCAGGTCCAGCGATTGAGGATGATCAATAGCGATCCGCCCAGCTGGGTGACGATGGTCAGGACATTCATCAGAACCGGATTCGGCAGTTTGAACATCGCCATTTCGGCGACGCCGCCCTGAAAGTCGATCAGCTTCGCAAGCCCGCTGCCCCAGAACGCGAAGGTGAGCACGATGCGGGCGAGCACCGCGAACCAGGTCTGATCGAGCAGGCGTGCAAACAAAGTCGGCATTGGTCGTCCCCAAAAAAAGAAAACGCGCGCGAAATCGCTTCGCGCGCGCCGCCAGAACGGAAAACTTTGCGACCAAACGGAGGCGCGCCGTTCACCGTTCGTTGATCGGTAAACCAGAAGCCGCCTGTGGAATCGTTCTTACTTCGCCGCCGTCACCATGATCTCGACGGTAAATTGCGGCGCAGCGAGCCGCGCCTGCACGGTGGCGCGGGCGGGGGTGTTGCCCGGCGACACCCAGGCATCCCACACCGCATTCATCTCGGCGAAGGTATCCATATTGGCGAGCCAGATATTGGCGGTCAAAAGCTTCGACTTGTCGGTCCCGGCCTTGGCCAGATAGCCGTCGATGGTGGCGAGAATTTCCTTGGTCTGCTCGGCGACGCTCTTGCCGCCGCTATTCTGCGCGACAATGCCCGCGAGGTAGACCGTATCGCCGTGAATGACGATCTGGCTCATCCGCGGCCCGACTTCGTGACGTTCGACTTTCATGGCATCCCCCGTGGTTGCTGTCGCATCTGCGGCAGCCTTCCTGCGGCAGCAGACCCCGAATTGCAACAGCCTTGGATCGTCAAGAGCCTTGGATTGCCAACAGCCTTGGATCGCCAGGAGCCTTGAAGATGCAACAGCTTGGAATTGCAGCAGATCAAACCGCCGCTGGTGACGCTTTGTTAAAGCGCTTTTCAGCTCTGCTCAGGCGGCATGTGTCTGCCGGAGCCGAATGCTGATAGATTGCTGCGTGATTCATTGGCGAGGAGGCGGCGATGCCTGTAGCTTTTTCAGTAGACCCTGAGACCCTGCGCAAATTCAAACTCTGGTTCAAAATCTACGGTGGAATCCTGATTCTGCTCGGCGCGATCGCGATCATCCTTCCCGGGATCGCGACGCTCGCCACCACCATCACGGTCGGATGGCTGCTGATCGCGGGCGGCATTTTCGGGCTGATCTCGGTGTTTCAGTCCGGCACCGGATCGCCGGGCTTCTGGTGGAATCTCCTGACCGCGATCCTGTGCGTGGCCGCGGGCGGCGTGATCCTGTTCAATCCGATCCAGGGCGTGCTCACCCTGACCATCATCCTGGCGGCCTATCTGCTGGCCACGGGCATTGCCAAAGCCTTCATGGCCTTCCACTTCCGCACGTCCATCCCGAAGGCCTGGGGCTTCATGCTGTTCTCGGCGCTGGTCGATATTGCGCTGGGCGTGATCATCTTTGCCGGCCTGCCCGGCAGCGCGATCTGGGTGCTGGGCCTGCTGGTCGGGATCAACCTGCTGTTCACCGGCGTCGCCCTGATCACGGCTGCGATCCATTGCGAAAGCGCCAACACGCCGCCGGAGCCCAGCGCGGCCGCGAAGGCCTGACGACGATCATGACGAAAGCCCCGGCGCGGCGACCGGTCGCGCCGGGGAACTTCTGCTCACACACCTTATTGATTCCGAATTCACAGTGATTCCGAATCCGCGGACCTTGAAAGGGACCTTCGGCAATGGGCTGGTTTTCCGACGACATCGAGACCATGGATCATCTGTTCGTCCATTCGCTGCAGGACATCTATTATGCCGAGCATCGGATCGAAAAATCGCTGCCCGACATGATCGAGAAGGCGTCCGATGCCGAACTGAAGCGCGCGTTCCAGATGCATCTGCGGCAAACCAAGGCGCAGATCAAACGGCTCGACCGCGTCTTCAAGAAAATCAAGCGCACGCCGCAGGGCACCAAATGTCCGGCGATCGACGGCATTCTCGACGAGGCAAGCGAGATCGCGGCCGATGTCGGCGACAAGCTGGTGCTGAATGCGGCGCTGATCGCGGCGGCGCAGGCGGTCGAGCATTACGAGATCACGCGCTATGGCACGCTGACGTCATGGGCGAAGCTGCTCGGTCATACCGAGGTTGCGAAGCTTCTGTTCATGAGCCTCAAGGAAGAGAAGGACACTGACAAGAAGCTGAACGACATTGCCAAGCGCAAGATCAACAAGAAGGCGCTGGCGAGCCAGCCGAAGCCGCTGACCGTCGAAGAGAAGCTGGAAGAGGCGATGATCGGCATCCCAGTGATCGGGTAAGTTTGTTATTGCAGGCGCCTGCGCAGCAGGCGATCCGGCACATCAGCGGTCGGTGGAGAGACACCCTTATGCCCAGGTTGCGGAAAGCCGGATTGCTCGCTCTCGCGCTCACCTCCGCTGCGATCATGGCGCTGCCTGAGGCGGCTGAAGCGCAAAGACGCACTCGGCCGCAGACCGAATGGTGCCTGCGCGGCCCGACCGGCGGCATGGCCTGTCTCTACAACACATTCGACCAATGCCGCAAAGCCGCGCACGGCACCGGCGGCTCGTGCCGACGCAATCCGCGCTTCAAAGGGTAACGACGCGCCAGGTTAGACCCCGAACCGATCCGCGCTTGTCTTTTGTCTGCCGGATATTGGTGCGCCCCCGAAATTCAACGTTGCAACCGCTGCATTCAGGGGGTTGGCCCACATCTGCGACCGAACGCGATGTTGCGCATCTGTTGATTGCTGACTGGCGGAAAATCGTTGCGCGCGAGGCTCATCGTCTCGTCGGTCCCATTCGCTCACATTTTCCGCCGAATGTGATCCCGCTCACAGTCCGCAGGATAGATCCCGTCTAGCCTCGCAGCCATCGAAAGCTTGGCAATGGGAGACGCGCGATGCTCCATCGCTTCCGATATTTCATTGCCGTCGTGACAGCGTTCCTCGCGCTCGGCGGCGGTTGCGGTGTTGCGTCGGATCATGCGGCCTGGGCCATGGAGGAGACGGCGCCTGAGGTTCCTTCGGACCGTTTCGTCGCGGCTGAGGCCTTTGCGGTGGGCGGTCGCATCGGCGGCCACGCCATCACTGCGGTGGGGTACAATTTCGAGAAATACTTTTATCCGCTTGTCGAGACAGTCACAGTCGCCGCGCCGATTGATCCCTGGACACTCGGCCGCTCCGCGGACGATGCGACCCTGATCGCGATGATCGGCGGCGAAGACAGGATCGCCCTTCCGCTGTCTGCGATTCATCGGCTCATTGCGATTGGCAAGTATGGGGACAGCCATGCCGACGGCCGGAGCAATTTCGCTTACGCGCGCTCGCCTGTTGATGGCCGCCTCTGGGCGATTCACTGGACGATGAACGCCGGCGAGTTGAACGTCGGCGCCGTATTCGCGCCGCATCCGGATATCGACTGGCCGGCGGGTGCCCGCCTGTTCGCTCCCGGCATTGCCGGCGAAGAAAGCAATCCGCGATCATGCAACGTCAAAGTGCGAATGGCTTGCGTGGTTCGGCCATGACGGCGTCGCTAAATCATCTGGACGCCGACCGCAGCGCCGAGTTCAAGGCACGCGACAGCGTTTGCTCATCATAGGGCTTGCGGATGGTCGGCGCCGAGAACGACTGGGGCACCATGATGTTGTCGCCATAGCCGGTAGCGAAGACGAACGGGATGTTTCGGCGCACCAGCTCTTCCGCAACGCTCAGCGAGGTTTCGGTTCCGAGATTGACATCGAGTACGGCGGCATCGGGATTGAAGTTCGCGAGTTTGCGCAGGGCTTCGGCCGGAGAAGCGGCAGTCTCGATCGCGCCGGCACCTTTGCTCGCGAGCATGATTTCCGCATCCATCGCGATGACGAGCTGGTCCTCGACCAGCAGAATGCTGAGGCCGTCCAGCGTTTCGTTCGCGGTGTCGTCCGTCGTTCGGATATCCTTGCGCCGCTCCGCTGAGACTGACTTCGAGATATAATTGCCTGGAATAAGAAAGCGGGCCCTGACGCCACCGGCTTCGAAGGATATCTCGCTTTCGCCGCCGAGATCGTACGGGACGCTGCGATTGATAAGCACGGAGCCGAAGCCCTGCGAGCGCGGTGGCTTGACGGCAGGACCGCCGCTTTCCTGCCACACGAGTTCGCAGCCGCCTTCCTCGGTCCGGTGCCAGCGCACGCTCAGCTTGCCGCGATTGCCCGACAAGGCGCCGTACTTGGCTGCATTGGTCGCCAGTTCGTGCAGAACCAGCGCCATCACCGAGAATGCGCGCGAGTCGAGGCCGATGGGCGGCCCATCGAGCGTGATGGCGGTGCCGTGATGCAGATAGGGCGACAATTCTGCCTCCAGCAGATCGCGCAGCGCACCGCCACCGTCGCCACGAATGATCTGATCGTGCGCATGGGAGAGCGCTTGAATACGCCCCTGCAGCGACGTGACGTAGTCGTGCAGGTCACGTCCTTCGTCCACCGGATGCGAGACCAGCGACTTGATCAGCGACAGGATGTTCTTGACGCGGTGATTGAGTTCCTCGTTCAGCATCCGCTGCCGGATATCTGCCTTGCGTCGCTCTTCGTTCAGCAATTCGCTGTGCCGCATCAGGACCTCGAGCAGGGCGGTTCGCGTCGTCTCTGCAATATCGAGGTCGGCCTGGGTCCAGGGATGCGATTGACGCTCCACCGTCTGTTTCCAGATCGCGAAGCTCTTGCGCGGCGTCAGCCGATCGCCCAGCGGCCCGCTGGTATAGTCCTTTTCCGGTTTGCCGGCCCAGGCGATGGTCTGAATGACTTCCTTGCGGAACAGGAACAGGTAGTCGCGCGGTGTGTGCGACAGCGGAATGGCGAGCACGCCCGATGCGGCGGCCTGATAGTCTGCGGCCTGAGGCAGGTTGTCTGCCAGCGCATGCGTGGCCCAGATCTGTCCGTCCGCCACCGAGTTCACGAACCGCGCCAGTGCGGGGATCGCCTCGTCCGGCGGCACCGAGCCGTCGGCGCTCCAGCGTCCGTTCATCCAGATTCCGACGCCGTCGCACGGCATCAGTTCGCTGAAGTCGCAGATGCTGTCGCGCAGAAAGCGCGCCAGGTCGGTATGGTGGGCGACATTGCGCAACAAGCCATCGAGCGCTTTGCGCGCATGAATCGCTGTGTCGAGGCTCTGCTTGCGCAGCATCGCCTGCAAGTTAAGGGAGAAGAAATCGCCGAACATTTCGGCGGCAACCCGCAGCGGCATCGGCAACGGCCGCGGCGAATAATGGTGGCAGGCGATCAGCCCCCAGAGACGGCCGGCGACGATCACCGATACCGACATCGAGGCCGCGACCCCCATGTTGCGAAGATATTCGCAATGGATCGGCGAGACGCTGCGCAGATTGGCAAAGGACAGGTCGAGCGGGTTGCCGGAGGCGTCGATCGCCGGCTCGATGTCGACGAATGCGCCGCTGGCATCGCAAATCACGCGAATGGTATTGCGGAGATACAATTCGCGCGCCTGCCGCGGAATGTCGCTCGCCGGAAAGTGACGGCCGATGAAGGTTTCGAGCGCCGGCGCCTTGGCCTCGCTGATGACCTCACCGGAGCCGTCATGCGCGAAGCGATAGATCATGACCCGATCGTAGCCGAGCGCGCCGCGGAGATAGCGTGACGTCCGGTTACACAGATCGTCGACCTTGGTCACCTGATTGAGCCGCGCAATCAGCGCACGCGCAATCTCCAGCGGGGCGTCGGCCTTGCCGCTGTCGACAGGTTCGAATTCGACGATGGCATTACCCTTGTATTGATGCACCGCCACATTGAACATGCAGTCTCGCCCCGGCAACCGCAGGCCGAGGATGAGGCCGGGGCGCGAGGGATCGGCCGAGCGCAGCAAAGCGTTGCGCAGATCGTGAGCGCAATCCTCGCCGACCACGTCCTCGAGTCGACGCCCGTTGATATCCTCGAACGGCAAGGCCAAGACCTCGACGGCATTCAGCGAATGCCGGCGCACCAGCGAGAGATCGCTGTCGCATGCGAGCAGCACGCCGTGCGGCTGGATGCGCCCTGGAATGTGGATCGGCTCGCGGTCGCAGTTGGTGAGGTCGACCTGGTCGGGCGCAGTTGTGCTGCGCGCATTCGGATGCATCCGTTGCTCCCGGGAGATACTATTCGAGACTGCCGCGCGCTTCAGCTCAGACCGGCGCCCTGTTGGGCGGGCGCTTGGTTGAGCGAGGCAACGACAGCATTCCAGCTCCGCGCGGATCGGAGATGCGCGCGGCAATTCCGCCTAGGGTCCATAAACCGTGTAATCCTGCGCGCGAATGATGACGCCTGCGGCCGGAGATAGGCACTTGGAAAGCTACAGCAATGCCGAGGATTCCGATGTGTTGTTTGACATAGCGGCATCGATTGCAAGCCCGTCCAGCCATTCAAACGACGGAGACCTCGGCTGGTTGTCCCTCAACGACCGAACTGCCTGCCGGGTTCCATCCCGGTTCCATCCCAACACGCAACGGGCATCGCGTCGCCCCGCCTTGCTCAGCGTGACTTTTGGTGCGGCCGGACCGTGCGGGTATCGGCGTGCGCATGCGCGATCACCTTGCGCATGACATTGGGGAAGGCTTCACCTTCGATTTCGTTCGCCGCGATCCAGCGCATGCCTTTTGGCGCACGAGTCGCTTGCGCGACGTGTGCGCGATACACGACAAGCTCTAGCGGGAAATGCGTGAAGACGTGGTTCACAACCCCCGCCATGCGCTGCCACGTCGCGTTCAACGGGGCGTCGTCTAGCGCATTCGCTTCGTCGAAGTCGTGCGTCCATTGCGTGGTCGGCACTTCGGTCATCTTCGCGAGCAGGCCCTTGTCCGGCCGCGTACGAACCAGCAGGGCGCCATCCTTGCGCATCACAACGAAAGCGGCGCCGCGGCGGAGCCGGCCTTCGGCTTTTGGCGTCTTGCGCGGAAAGGTCTCCTGATCGCCGCGCTCGCGGGCGAGACAGGGCTCGCTCCACGGACACAATGCGCAGGCGGGTTTTTTCGGCGTGCAGACCATTGCGCCGAGGTCCATCATCGCCTGCGCGAAATCGCCGGGCCGCGCGTCCGGCGTCAGGGCGGCGGCGCGTGCGCGGATGATCGGCTTGGCGGTTGGCAGGGCCTCTTCGATCGCGAACAGGCGGGTGACGACCCGCTCGATATTGCCGTCGACCGGCGACGCCTTGCGGTCGAAGGCGATGGCGGCAATGGCCGCGGCGGTATAGGCGCCGATGCCGGGGAGTGTGAGCAGTTCCGCCTCGGTCTGCGGGAAGCGGCCGCCATGCTTTTCGAGGATCGCGCGAGCACAGGCGTGAAGATTGCGAGCACGGGCGTAGTAACCCAATCCGGCCCAGAGCTTCAGCACTTCTTCGAGCCTTTCTGCGGCCAGATCGGTGACCTCCGGCCAGCGCTGAAGGAACCGCAGGAAATAGGGCCCGACCGCTTTCACTGTGGTCTGCTGCAGCATGATTTCCGACAGCCAGACGCGGTAAGGGTCTGACGGCTCACCGTTTTCTGCGCGCCACGGCAATCTGCGGCGGTGCCTGTCATACCAGGCGAGCAAGGCCGCCGCCGAAATCCGGTGCGACGCCGCAGCCGTTCCCGCGCCGTCGCCGGACGGGTCGGGCTTTTTCCGCGCCTTGCCATTTGCTAGCGTCATGCGACCCGTGTGGCAGAGGCCCAAGCGCCTAACAAGCCCCGAACAAGGCCAGATTCTTGAACAAGCCCAGACGCTTCGCCCGTCCGCTCCCGGACATTGCCGGCTCGCTGCTGGCCGAGTCTTTCCGCAAGCAGGGCTTTGCCTCGTCGGAACTGGTGGTGCGGTGGTCGGCGATCGTCGGCGACGATGTAGCGCAATATGCCGAGCCGCTGAAAATCCAGTGGCCGCGCGGTCCCGAGGGGCGGCAGCCCGAACCCGGTACGCTGGTGCTCCGGGTCGCGGGTCCAGCCGCGATCGAGATCCAGCATCTGTCGGGCGTGATCCTGGAGCGGGTGAACCGCTATTTCGGCTTTGCCGCCATTGCCAAGATCGCCATCCGGCAGGCGCCGTTGCGCCCTCCGCCGGTCCGGCCGGACCGCTCGCTCGACCCGCAAGCGGTTGAGCGCATTGCCGGAACTTTGCCGGACTCCGCCGATCCGGCCCTGAAAGACGCGTTGGCCCGTCTCGGCGCCGCCATCAAGGGAAAGTGACGGCCGCCCGGGCGGTGGCGGTGCCGCCGCGGCATTGCCACATGACCCGTGACAGGATAGCCAGATTTCGAATTTGCCGGTTCAGCCGCAGGAGTTTTCCGTGCTCATCACCCGCCGCCAGTTTCTCGCAACGTCTGCCGCTTTGTCGGCTGTGCTCGCACTCCCGTTCGGCAGAGGATCTGCGTTGGTCGGCGATTTTATCGGCGCCGCGCAGGCGCAGACCCCGAGTTCGGTCGAACTGATGCAGGCCGGCCCGCTCGGCGACGTGGTCGTCGGCAAGGACGACGCGCCAGTGACCATCATCGAATATGCCTCGATGACCTGCGGCCATTGCGCGACCTTCCACAACACCACCTATCCGGAGCTGAAGAAGAAATATATCGACACCGGCAAGGTGAAATACATCCTGCGCGAATTCCCGCTGGATCCGCTTGCCGCCGCGGGCTTCATGCTGGCGCGCTGCGCCGGCAACGACAAGTATCACGCCATGGTCGAGATGCTGTTCCAGAAGCAGAAGGACTGGGTGGTGCAGAACCCGATCCCGCCGCTGCTGGCGCTGGCCAAGCAGGCCGGCTTCACGCAGGAGAGCTTCGAATCCTGCCTGAAGGACCAGAAGGTGCTGGAGGCGATCGAGAGCGTGCGCACGCATGCCGCCGACAAGCTCGGCGTACAATCAACGCCGACCTTCTTCATCAACGGCAAGCTGTTCCGCGGCACCCTGACGATCGCCGAACTCGACAAGCAGCTCGAGCCGTTTTTGAAGAGCTGATGACGCGAGAGCAATCGCAGAGCCTGTCGTCCTGACGTGCTTGCGGCTCAGTCGTTTTTGTATCATCGCCCGCGAAAGCGGGCGATTTTCATTTGCAACGGTTAATGGGACAACCACGCACGTTACCGGATGACGCACAAGACAGGCAGCCGCTTCTGCTGACGAGCCGTGGCGAGATCATTCCCGGATCCATCGGCCTTCGACATGAACGCTAATGCTCTTGAAGGTTATGTCGTCCGATTCTGGCATGTTTGAAATGCAGATAGGTCTCGTCGAATAAGGCTGCTTCCTTGAGCCCGTCCCAGTTCAATATTGTGAGGCGGTCGCGGTTCCAGCTTACGAGCCCTTCGTCTCTGAGCTTCTTGAGCGTTTTGTTGACGTGCACCAGCGACAGCCCGGTGGCGTCGGCCAGGTCGGATTGGGTGATGCCGAAACTCGCGCCTTGACCGATCTCGGTCAGACCCACGGCGACTATGCGCGCGTGCTGCTCCGCCAGGAAATGCGCAAGCCGTTCCTTGGAGCTGCGCGCGCCGAGACTCGCAATGGACGCATGCAGCTTGGACGTATCGACCAGCGTGTCACGCCATAATGCGTAAGCGAGGTTCGGGTATCTTTCGCATAGCGCCTGAATGGCAGTATGCGGGATGTGCGACACCCTGCAATGCGTCAGGGCACCGACCGCATGGTCGAGCTTCTTCAGCACGTAGCTGTAGAGGTCGGTGATATCGCCGGGATATTGGAAACTCAGGATCTGCCGGCGTCCGTCTTGAAACTGTTTGTATCGGCACGCGATACCTTCGATGACCACTGTCGAGTGTTTCGGCTCGCTTCCATCCTCTGCGATATCGTCGCCACGCTTGATGTCGCGGGTATGGGAGATCGCCGAGAGCATCGCCGCGGCTTCTTCGTCGGAGATGGTGTGAAGCGCGGAAAGCTTGCGCAAAAGGACGTGCATGAGGAAAGGGGCTGCTGTACGGGGCGCGCTCGGTCAACGGTCAGCCGGGAGATGAGTTCCCGCTTCGCCGCCCCAACCGTCCGGGTTAGCCGATCGGTATTGCCCGCCGCTGGGTCGCCTGTCTGAGGCCAAGCAGGGTCCGGGCTATCCCGCGCGGTCGCACGCCGCGTCCGGGGTCTAAAATTCGACCGGCGCACCACCAAATTTCCCTGTCAATACTGATTTTTCCGCGATTCCAGCCACTTGGGGGAAACGCGGTTTTCGCCTTGCCCTTGGCACAAGGCGTCCCCATTCTCCGGCCTCCTTAGGGGGGGCACCTTTAGCGATTCGCGCCCCGGTTCTGAATGAGGCGTCCCGTGGGGCGCCGGCACGGAAAGAAGAAGTCCAGCAATGAAGCTGACGCGACTGCGGTTGACCGGTTTCAAGTCCTTCGTCGAGTCCACCGATTTCCTGATCGAACCCGGCCTCACCGGCGTGGTTGGGCCGAACGGTTGCGGCAAGTCGAACCTTGTCGAGGCGTTGCGCTGGGTGATGGGCGAGAATTCCTACAAATCCATGCGCGCGACCGACATGGACCAGGTGATCTTCGCCGGGTCCGGCAACCGGCCCGCGCGCAACAATGCCGAAGTGTCGATGGCGATCGACAATTCGTCGCGGCTGGCGCCGCAGGCCTATATGGACGTCGACATGATCGAGGTGGCGCGGCGGATCGAGCGCGACCAGGGCTCGACCTATCGCATCAATGGCCGCGAGGTACGCGCGCGCGACGTGCAGATCCTGTTTGCCGATGCCTCCACCGGCGCGCGGTCGCCGGCCTTGGTGCATCAGGGCCGGATCGGCGAGATCATCCAGGCCAAGCCCGAGCAGCGCCGCCGTGTGCTGGAAGAGGCCGCCGGCATTTCCGGCCTGCATGCGCGCCGTCACGAAGCCGAATTGCGGCTGCGGGCCGCCGAGCAGAATCTGCAGCGCCTGGAAGACGTGATCGGGCAGCTTGCCTCGCAGATGGAAGCGCTGAAGCGACAGGCCCGGCAGGCGATCCGCTATCGCAATGTGTCGGCGCAGGTGCGCAAGCAGGAAGCCACGCTGTTCCATCTGCGCTGGCTGAATGCCAATACCGAACTGGCCGCAGCCGATCAGGCGCGCGACGAAGGCGTCCGCGTGGTGGCGGCCGCCACGCTGGCGCAGACGCAAGCCAGCAAGGCGCAGGAAGAGGCTGCCGCGGCCCTGCCACCGTTGCGCGAAGCCGAAGCGCGCTCCAGCGCCGCCTTGCAGCGGCTGGTGGCCGCGCGCGAAACCCTCGACCGCGAGGAAGTGCGCGCCAAGGAGCGCCTCGCCGAACTGGCGCAGCGGCGGCTGCAATTCAACGACGACATCGCCCGCGAGCGCCAGCTTGCGGTGGATTCGGAAACTGCACTGGCCCGGCTGACCGAAGAGGCCGCAACGCTGCGGCGCGATCTGGAGGCTGGCGAAAGCAAGCGCCTCAATGCCGACGAGCGCGTGGCGGAAGCCGATGCGCAGCTCGCCGAATCGGAGAAGAATTTCAGCGAGGCGACCGGTGCGCTCGCCGATCTGACCGCGCGCCGCAATACGCTGGAGCGCGCGGCCCGCGAACAAACCGAACGGCTGACGCGGCTTGAGCGCGACATCGCCGATGTGGTCGCCGAATTTGCGCGGATCGACGCCGCGAACGAAGGCGGTCCCGATCTCGATGCGCTGTTGTATGCGGTCGAAGCCGCGCAGGAAGCGGTGGGAGAGGGCGAAGCCGCGGCCTTGCGCGCCGAGGCCGCGCATTCCGCTGCGCGTCAGGCGCTCGATGTCGAACGCAAGCCGCTCGCGGAGGCCGAACGCCGCGCCGGACGGCTCGAAACCGAAGCGCGCACTTTGCGCAAGGTGCTCCACGTCGACTCGGGCAGCCTGTGGCCATCGGTGATCGACAATCTCAATGTCGAAAAGGGGTACGAGACCGCGCTCGGCGCGGCGCTGGGTGACGATCTGGAAGCGCCGGCCGATCCGCGCTCGCCGATGCGCTGGGCCGGCGCCATCGTCGATCCGACCGATCCTGTTCTCCCCGAGGGAGTCGAGCCGCTCACCAGTCACGTGACCGCGCCGGCCGAACTGGATCGCCGCCTGCGCCAGATCGGGCTCGTGGAACGGGCCGAGGCCGATCGCTTCGTGCCGCTGCTGAAGCCCGGCCAGCGGCTGGTGTCGCGCGAGGGCGATCTGTGGCGCTGGGACGGATTTGCAGTCGCAGCCAATGCCCCGACCGGCGCGGCGCGCCGCCTCGCCGAACGCAATCGCCTGGCAGAAATCGAGGCCGAGCTCGATTCGGCGCGTGCCCATGCCGAAGCCAAGCGCGAGATCGTGGCCAAGGCCGAGCAGGAAGTGGCTTCCGCAAATGCCGCTGAGACCGAAGCGCGCAACCGCTGGCGCGAGTTGCAACGTGCCGCCAATGAAGCGCGCGAGCGCCATGCTGCCGCCGAACGCGATCTCACCCACATCACCACCCGCCGGGCGGCGCTGACCGAGGCGCAGACACGTCTTGGTGCCAATCGCGACGAGGCCGCCGCCGCGCAGGCGCAGGCGCAGCAGGCGCTGTCCGAATTGCAGCCGACCGCGGAACTGGAGGCCCGGCTGGAAGAGATCCGCAACCAGATTTCGGCCCGCCGGGTCGGTGCCGCGGAATTGCGCGCGGAAGCGCAAGCGCTGACCCGCGAAGCCGAGATCGCGAAAAAGCGGCTGGAGGCGATTGCCGGCGAGCAGCAATCCTGGATCGATACGCAGGAGCGTACCGCCAAGCAGATCGCAGCGCTCGAGGCGAGGCTCGGGGAGGCCACGACCGAACGCGACAGCCTGGTCGATGCGCCGCGGCTGTTCGAGGAGAAGCGGGTCGCGTTGCTTGAAGAGGTGCAGATCGCTGAAGAAGCCAAGCGCGAGGCCAGCGACCGGCTGGCCGAGGGCGAGAGCGCCGCATCGGCTGCGAACAGTGCCGCGCGCGCTGCGCTCGAAGCGCTCAGCACCGCGCGCGAGCAACTCGGCCGTTCCGAGGAGCGCGGCGAGGGCGCACGCCGCAGGCTCACCGATGTCGAGCACGAAATCCGCGAGATGCTCGAGGTCGAGCCGCAGAGCGTCGCAGCCATGGCCGAAATCGCGGAAGGCGCGACGCTGCCCGATGTCGCCGAGGTCGAGAGCGATCTCGAAAAGCTGCGGCGGGAGCGCGAGCGGCTCGGCGCCGTCAACCTGCGCGCCGAAGAGGAACTGACCGAGGTCGAGACCCAGCACACCTCGCTCGTCACCGAGCGCGACGATCTGGTCGAGGCCATCAAGCGGCTGCGGCAGGGCATTCAGAATCTCAACAAGGAAGCGCGTGAACGGCTGATCGCCTCGTTCGAAGTGGTGAACGGACACTTCAAGCATCTGTTCACCCAGCTGTTCGGCGGTGGCGAGGCCGAACTGCAATTGATCGAAAGCGACGATCCGCTGGAGGCCGGGCTCGAAGTGATGGCGAAGCCGCCCGGCAAGAAGCCGCAGTCGCTGTCGCTTCTGTCCGGCGGCGAGCAGGCGCTGACCGCGATGGCGCTGATCTTCGCGGTGTTCCTTACCAATCCGGCGCCGATCTGCGTGCTCGACGAAGTGGACGCGCCGCTCGACGATCACAATGTGGAGCGGTTCTGCGACCTGCTCGATGAGATGACGCGTTCGACCGAGACGCGCTTCGTCATCATCACGCATAACCCGATCACCATGGCGCGGATGAACCGGCTCTACGGCGTGACCATGGCCGAGCGCGGCGTGTCGCAGCTGGTATCGGTGGATTTGGAAGCCGCGGTCGCGATCCGCGATCAGGCGGTCGCCTGATCGCCGCGGCGGCGCCGCGTCAGAGCGGCGTCGCGCCGAAGCGCTCGCGCCATGTCTCGGCCTGGACGCGGATGTCTTCGCGGTCAGAGGCGCTCATGCGCTCGAGCGATTTGTAGGGCATCGCCATGCGGATATTGCCCGACAGCGCCTTGCGGTTGCGATCGAGAAAATCCCAATAGAGCGCGTTGAACGGACAGGCGTCGTCGCCGATCCGCTTTTTCACGTCGTAGCGGCAGGTGCCGCAATAGTCGCTCATCCGGTTGATGTAGGCGCCCGATGCGGCATAGGGCTTGGAGCCGACGATGCCGCCATCGGCGAATGTCGCCATGCCATGGGTGTTCGGCAACTCGACCCATTCATAGGCGTCGGCATAGACCGCCATGTACCATTCGTTGATTGGGTCGGGATGGACGCCAAGCAGCATCGCGAAGTTACCGGTCACCATCAGGCGCTGGATGTGATGCGCATAGGCGTTGTCGCGCGTGGTCGCCACCACGTCGCGGATGCAGGCCATGTCGGTTTCGCCGGACCAGTAGAACCACGGCAGGCGGCGGTCGGCATTCAGCGCATTGCGCTTCTTGTATTCCGGCATCCGCAGCCAGTAGACGCCGCGGACGAATTCGCGCCAGCCGAGGATCTGCCGTACGAAGCCTTCGACGGCATTGAGCGGGGCTGATCCCTCGCGATATCGCGCTTCCGCGCGGCGGCAGACATCCATCGGATCGAGCAGGCCGAGATTGATGCTGGTCGACAGCACCGAATGCCAGAGCCATGGCTCGCCCCTCGCCATCGCGTCCTGGTAATCGCCAAATCCGGGCAGAATATTCTCCAGGAAGAAGGCCAGCAGCCTTTCCGCTTCCTGCGGTTCGGTGGGATGGGCAAAGCTGTCGATCGAACCGAAGCCGTCGGGAAACCAGCGCGCGACGTCGTCGAGTGCCTCGCGTGCCACATTATTCGGTACGATGAAGCGCCGCGCCGGCGCATCAACCGATTTGGGCAGCCGCTTGCGGTTCTCGGTGTCGAAATTCCAGCGCCCGCCGCAGGGTTCGCTCCCGTCCATCAGGATTCCGGTGCGTTGCCGCATGTGGCGGTAGAAATGCTCCATCCGTAGCGTCTGTTTGCCCCGCGCCCAGTCGCGAAAAGCGCCGTGCGAACACAAGAAGCGGTCGTCCTCCCGGACCTCCAGTCGAAGCGCGGAATCCCGTGCCAGCGCGTCGAATGCCTCCTTCAGCCGCCACTCGCCGGGCTCGGTCATCACCACCTGCCGCAAGCCCTCGGCGTCCGCGGCGCGGGCGATTTCGCCCGCCAGCGTATGCGTGTTGTCCGGAACGTCGAGCCGGACATAGCGCACCCGGACACCGCTTGCCCGAAGCCTCTCCGCGAAACCGCGCATGCCAGCAAAGACCAGCGCGATCTTCTGGCGATGGTGCGGGACATAGGTCGCCTCCTCGCGGACCTCCGCGAACAGCACCACATCCCGGGCTGGGTCCAGATCGATCAGGGAGGAGAGCCGGCCGTCGGAAATCTGGTCGCCGAGGACCGGACGCAGGGTACCGGCAGGGGGCATGCCGCATTATCGGGCTTTCATTAGCCACGGGCAATTCCGGGTGTTGACGCGCCCGGTTCCGCGCGCCATCACGATTTCATGCCAATCCGCCTCGACAGCCGCAGCCCCGACTTTGCCAAGCGTTTTGAGGACTTTCTCGCCACCAAGCGGGAGGCCTCCGTCGACGTGGATGTCGCCGTCCGCGAGATCGTGGCGGACGTGGCGGCGCGCGGCGACGCGGCGCTGATTGATCTGTCGCTGAAATTCGACCGGGTCGATCTGGGCAAAATCGGGTTGCGGGTCAGCGCGGCCGAAATCGACGAAGCCGAACAGGCCTGCGATCCGCGGGCGCTGGATGCGCTGAAGCTCGCGCGTGAGCGGATCGAGGCATTTCACCTGCGCCAGAAGCCGAAGGACGATCGCTTCACCGATGCGCTGGGTGTCGAACTCGGGCATCGCTGGACTGCGATCGAGGCGGTCGGGCTGTACGTGCCGGGTGGCACCGCGGCCTATCCGTCGTCGGTTCTGATGAACGCGGTGCCGGCCAAGGTCGCCGGCGTGCCGCGGATCGTGATGGTGGTACCGGCGCCGGATGGCGTCATCAATCCGCTGGTGCTGGCGGCCGCGAAACTCGGCGGCGTCGACGAAATCTATCGCGTCGGCGGTGCGCAGGCGGTGGCGGCGCTGGCCTATGGCACGCAGACGATCAAGCCGGTGTCGAAGATCGTCGGGCCGGGCAATGCCTATGTAGCGGCCGCGAAGCGTCAGGTCTTCGGCAAGGTCGGCATCGACATGATCGCGGGCCCGTCCGAGGTGCTGGTGCTCGCCGACGGGACAGCCAATCCGGACTGGATCGCGGCAGACCTCCTGGCCCAGGCCGAGCATGACGAGGCGGCGCAGTCGATCCTGATCACCAGCGATGCGCGGCTCGCCGACGATGTGGAAGCCGCTGTCGCTTCCCAACTCAAGACGCTGCCGCGTGCGCAGATTGCCGGCGCCTCCTGGCGCGATTACGGCGCCACCATTATCACCCGCGATCTCGAGGAAGCAGTCCCGCTGGTCGACGCGCTGGCGCCGGAGCATCTCGAATTGATCGCCGCCGATCCCGAAAGCCTGATCGGAAAAATCCGCAATGCCGGTGCGATCTTTGTCGGCGGCTATACGCCGGAAGCGATCGGCGATTATGTCGGCGGCTCCAACCACGTGCTGCCGACGGCGCGGTCGGCGCGGTTCTCGTCGGGTCTGAGCGTGCTCGATTTCGTCAAGCGCACGTCGATCCTGAAATGCGGGCCGGATCAGCTTGCTGCGCTTGGCCCTGCCGCAATCGCGCTCGGTGAGGCGGAAGGGCTCGTCGCGCATGCGCGGTCGGTCGCGATACGGTTGAACCGGCGATGACCGACGCGCCCTCCGCATCGAAGCTCGTGGCCGTGACGCTCGACGAGGAATCGATCGGGCGGTCGGGACCCGATATCGAGCACGAGCGTGCGGTCGCGATCTACGACCTGGTCGAGGAAAACGTGTTCCAGCCGGTCGATCAGGAGCCGGGCACTTTCGCGCTGCATCTCAGCATGGCGGAAAACCGTCTGGTCTTCGATATCCGCAGGCCGGATGGCACGCCGGTGGTCGCCCATCTGCTGTCGCTGTCCCCGCTGCGCAAAATCGTGCGCGACTATTTCATGGTCTGCGACAGCTATTATGCGGCGATCCGGACCGCGACGCCGGACCGGATCGAGGCCATCGACATGGGCCGCCGCGGCCTGCATGACGAAGGCTCGAAAATTCTGCAGGAGCGGCTTGACGGCAAGGTAGCGATGGATTTCGCCACCGCGCGCCGCCTGTTCACGCTGATCTGCGTCCTGCACTGGAAGGGCTGATTGCGCGATGCAGCCCGGGAAGCGACCGCAGTCGGTCTTGTTCGCCTGCGGCCTGAATTCGATTCGTTCGCCGATGGCGATGGGGCTGTTCCGGCATCTGTTCGGCAAGAACATGTATACCGGCTCCGCCGGAGTGAAACCCGGCGAGCCCGACCCGTTCGCCATCGCGGTGATGGACGAGATCGGCCTCGATATATCCAAGCACAAGCCGCAGACTTTCGAGCAGCTCGAGGACTGGGAGGGGCTGAATTTCGACCTGATCGTTACGCTGTCGCCGGAGGCCCATCACAAGGCGCTGGACCTGACCCGGACGGTGGCCGCGGACGTGGAATATTGGCCGACGCCCGATCCGAGCGATATCGGCGATACCCGGGAGCAAAAGCTCGACGCCTACCGGACGGTGCGCGACCAGCTCATGGACAAGATCAGGGCCAGGTTCGGCGGGCCGGCACGGGTGGGGGATTGAGCTGATTTGCGGTCATAGAGGGACTTGTCACTTCTTATCCCTCCCCTGAAAGGGGAGGGTCGTCCGACTGAGCGATAGCGAAGAAGGACGGGGAGGGGTCGGCCTGTAGTAATGACCCCCACCCGACTGCCCTCGCCATAGCGCGTCGAAGGCGCGCGTGAACGCGCTTATGGCGACGGCAGTCGACCTCCCCCTTTCAGGGGGAGGTAAAAAAGAGAGTGTGGCCAGTCCCGCGCCGAAGACCCCTGTATGGTTGTGAAACGCCCGCGATTCCGTTAGGTCTTGCGCCCCATTTCAGGCGCGCCGCGCGCGTCCGCCCGGCAGTCACGAACCGCGCACCACACATGATCGGCCGGCCCAAACTCGTCCTCGCTTCCGGTTCGCCCCGCAGGCTCACCCTGATCAACCAGGCCGGCATCGAGCCGGATGCCCTGCAGCCCGCCGATGTCGATGAAATCCCCTTCAAGGGCGAACTGCCCCGCGCCTGCGCCACCCGGCTTGCCAGGGCCAAGGCGGAAGCGGCGCTGGAAGCGGTGCGGCTGAACGAGGAATTGCGCGGCGCCTATATCATCGCCGCCGATACGGTGGTCGCCGTCGGGCGTCGTATTCTGCCAAAGGCGGAACTTCTCGATGAGGCCGGGCAATGCCTGCGGCTTCTCTCGGGACGCAACCACCGCGTCCATACCTCCGTCTGCATGGTCACGCCGAATGAAAGTTTCCGCCAGCGCATGGTCGAGACGCGGGTGCGGTTCAAGCGGCTGACCGGCGAGGATATCGAGGCCTATCTCGCTTCGGGGGAATGGCGCGGCAAGGCCGGCGGTTACGCCATCCAGGGACTGGCCGGTGCCTTCGTGGTGAAGCTTGTCGGCTCCTATACCAATGTGGTGGGGCTGCCGCTTTACGAGACCCTGGCCTTGTTGCAGGGCGAGGGCTTCCCGATCCATTTCGGTTGGCTCAACACCTAATCCTCCGACCCGGCGCAGCGTAAACGTTGCTGCGCCAGCGCCGCCGTTCACAGATTGCGCGCCCGGAATCCAGCCACGATCCAGTGTGAGTATGGATGTCCAGGGTTCACGCCACGGACTGACAGAGAGCGATGAATCTCGCGCAGCATCTCGAAATATCCGCGGACAGCTACCCCAACCGTCCGGCAATCGGCATTGGCGCAGTCGTTCTGCACAATTATGCCGGACTGGCCGCGAGGGTCGCGCGGCTGGCGTCGTCGTTGCGCGGCGATTTCGGGCTCGCAGAGGGCGACCGCGTCGCCATCGTCGCCGGCAACACGCCTGACTACGTCACTGCGCTCTATGCCATCTGGCATGCGGGCCTGGTTGGCGTGCCGGCCAATGCCAAGCTGCACGGCGCGGAACTGAACTACATTCTCGAACATTCGGGCGCGCGGGCCGCATTCGTGTCGCCCGACCTTGCGACCGTGGTCGAGGCGCATGCCCCGCCGTCGCTCGAACACATCGTGGTGTTCGGCGGTCGATCGTTCGAGTCGCTGCTTGCTGCCGATCCGACACCGCTGACACCACGCGAACCGCACGACCTTGCCTGGCTGTTCTATACGTCGGGGACCACCGGCCGGCCGAAAGGCGCGATGCTCACGCATCGCAATCTTGCGGCGATGGCGGAAGCCTATATCGACGAGGTCGACCGCACCTCGCCCGGCGATCCGCTGCTGCATGCCGCGCCGATGAGCCATGGCTCCGGTCTCTACATGATCCCCTATGTCATGCGCGCGGGCATCAATGTGGTGCCGGAATCCGGCGGCTTCGATGCCGGTGAGATCTTCGCGCTGATCGAGGCATGGCCGCGGACATCGATGTTCGCCGCACCCACCATGGTGAAGCGGCTGGTCGATCATCCGGGCGATTGCCGCGCCGACCATATCCGCACCATCATCTGGGGCGGTGCACCGATGTATGTCGAGGACACGCTGCGCGCGCTCGACCGCTTCGGCCCGCGCTTTGCGCAAATCTACGGGCAGGGCGAAAGCCCGATGACGATCACCGTGCTGTCGAAGGCCGACATCGCCGAGCGCTGGCGTCCGCACTGGCGCGAGCGGCTCGAATCCGCCGGCCGGCCATTTGCCTGTATCGAACTGGCCATCCTGAACGAAAAGGGCCTCGCCTTCCCGGAGGGCGTGCCCGGTGAAATCCTGTGCCGCGGCGAGACCGTGATGGCCGGCTATTGGCAGAACGAGGAGGCGAGCGCGGCGGCGCTGCGCGAGGGCTTCCTGCATACCGGCGATGTCGGCACGGTCGATGCCGACGGCTATCTGTTCCTGAAGGATCGCTCCAAGGATCTGATCATTTCCGGCGGCTCCAACATCTATCCGCGCGAGGTGGAAGAGGTGTTGTTGCGCCATCCCGGCGTGCGCGAGGTTTCGGTGATCGGCCGGAGCGATCGCGAATGGGGCGAGGTGGTGGTGGCCTATGTGGTGGGCGAGGCCGACCGCGCCGACCTTGATATGCTTTGCCTGAACGCAATTGCGCGTTTCAAGCGCCCGCGTGATTACGTGTTCGTGGATGCGTTGCCGAAGAACAATTACGGCAAGGTGCTGAAGACGGAGCTGCGCGGCTGGGATGCCGCGAGCGGACACGCCGGCACCGCCACCGCTGCAGGTCCGGGCCAGCGGGTCGGCGTCGGGCATGGTTCGCTCACGGACCCCGCCGCGGCCGCGGACGACACCGGGGAGCCGGTTCCGCGCGACTGAGCGGACACCGCTCCGTCTCTTCCATCGTTTCCGCCCGCCCCCTAAATGTAGGTCGATGACCAGCCCGCCGCTCGCCCCCGACAAGCCCTGCCCGATTTGCGGCAAGCCCTCGCTCGACGCTTTCCGGCCGTTCTGCTCGCGGCGCTGTGGCGACGTCGACCTGAACCGCTGGCTGAGCGGCGTTTACGCGATCCCGGTTCGCGAGACCGACGACGATCCGGACCGGCCGCGCGATCGCGACGGCGAGGCGGAGCAGTGAGTCCGAGGTTGTTCCTCCTGCCGCCAAGCGGGCGGTTTCACCCGCTCGCGATGTGCTGGACAGGGCCGGACCCGGCCTCTATAACGCGGCGCTCTGACCAAGGCCCCCCGTTCGGGGGACCCGGCGCCCAGGTAGCTCAGTTGGTAGAGCATGCGATTGAAAATCGCAGTGTCGGTGGTTCGATCCCGCCCCTGGGCACCATTTCCCTAAGTCATTGAAATCGAAAATTTTCTTCGTTTTTAACGGTGCAGTCGCGAGACCAAGGATGCGGCTGGGCAACGCTCGCACGCCCGCAAGCCACAGCGGTCAGAACACGCCGAGCTGCTGCGCAACCAGATCGTGGTCACGCTTCACCGCCTCCGCGGATCCGTCGAAGGCGATGCGCCCTGTATTGATGATCACGACCTCGTCTGCGAGCTCGAGCGTCAGCTTGATATTCTGCTCGACCAGGACAATCGACAGCCCCTCGGACTTCAGCAGCGCAATGGTGCGTCCGACCTCGGCGACGATCTGCGGCGCCAGTCCCTCCGATGGCTCGTCCATCAGCAGCACGCGCGGATTGCCCATCAGCGCGCGTGCAATCGCCAGCATCTGCTGCTCGCCGCCGGAGAGCGAACCGGCAATCTGCTGCTGGCGTTCCCGCAGCCGCGGGAACAGGTCGTAGACGCGCTCGAAGGTCCAGGCCGGTCGGCCGTCGGTGCGCTTCCGGCGCTGTTCGGCGACGCTCAGATTTTCGCGAACGGTCAGTGACTTGAAGACTCGCCGGCCCTGCGGAACGAGGCCGATACCCCGGTGCGCGATCGTTTCGGAGGCAAGTCCCGCAATCTCTTCGCCGAACAGCGTGATCGAACCGCGCCGCGGCTTCAGGAAACCCATGATCGATGACATGCAGGTGGTCTTGCCGGCGCCGTTGCGGCCAAGCAGGCCGAGCAAATGACCCTCTTTCAGCGCAAAGCTGACGCCGTGCAGCACATGACTGTTGCCGTAATAGGCGTCGATCCCCGAGATCGCGAGCGCCTGTGCGGCCGGATCAGTCGCCAAGATAGACCTCCCGCGTACGCGGATCGGCCACCACCTCGGCGCGGCTGCCTTCCACGATCACCTCGCCATAATGCAGGAGCGTGATGCGCTCGGCGAATTCCAGGGCCGTGTCCATGTCGTGTTCGATCATGACGATGGTGACGTCGCGCGGAATGGTCTTCAGCAGCGCACTCAGCGTCTTGCGTTCTTCCTGCGACAATCCCGCCAGCGGCTCGTCGAGGAGCAGCACCTTCGGCTTCTGTGCCAGCGCCATGGCGAATTCAAGCCGCCGCAATTCGCCATACGAGGTTTCCGAAACGATCCGCTCGGCGCTGCCGTCGAGTCCGACCTGGGCCAGCGCCGCGTGAGCGGCCTCCGTCATCGCCGTGCGCGCCGACAGCACCGTCCACGGATTCCAGCGCACCGGATCGAGACCCAGCAGTGCGAGCTTGACGTTGTGGAGGAGCGTCTCCTTCGGGAACAGCGTCAGAATCTGATAGGTGCGGGCGAGACCGAGATGCACGCGCTTTTCCGTCGGTATGCCCAGCAGTTCATGCCCGAACAGCTTCACCGATCCGGAATCGGCGGTGAGATCGCCGGTGATCAGATTGAAAAGCGTGGTCTTGCCGGCTCCGTTCGGGCCGATGATCAGCCGGCGCTCGCCGGGCATGACCTTCAGCGACACATTCCGGGTCGCCGGCAGGCCGCCGAACCGCTTGCTCAGGCCATCGATGGCGAGCGCGGGCGTCATTCGGCGGGCCCCGCCGCGGGCGAAGGCGTCTTCGGCTTGTTGCGGTTGGAGAAGCGCAGCCATAGCGCGCGGAATCCGGGGACCAGTCCAAGCGGCATGAAGATGATCACCGCAATGAAGATCGCGCCGAGCAGGGTGTTCCAGCGCTCGACATAGGTCGAGGCGACGTTCTTGATAAGCGTGATGATAATCGCGCCGACGATCGGACCGGTCAGCGACGACGCGCCGCCGAGGATCGACATCAGCAGGATTTCGGCGGATTGCTGGAGGGTCAATGCATGCGGTGACAGGAACACGTTGTAATAGACGAACATCAGTCCGCCCACCGATCCCCAGAAGCCGGCGATCACGAAGGTCAGCCACTGCACCATCCACACATTGTGACCGAGCATGCGCATGCGGCGCGGCTGGTCGCGCGTGCCCATCAGGCTTGCGCCGAACGGCGAGCGGGCGAAGCGCCACATGCCGAACAGCGCGAATGCAAATACGATCAGCGTGAAATAATAAAAGGCCGGTGCGCTCGTGATGTCGAAGCCGAAGGGCTTCGGCCGCGCCGGCAGGCTGATGCCGTTGTCGCCGCCGGTCAGCGTATTCGCACGATAGGCGATGCCCCAGACAATCTGGCCGAGTGCCAGGGTGATCATCAGGAAGCCAAGTCCCGGCGCACGCAGCGACAGCATTCCGAATATACCCGCGCATATCGTGGACAAGGCCAGTGCGGCGATCGCGGCGAGCAGCGGATTCCAGCCGGCGACCGTGAGCAGGATGCAGGTATAGCCGGCCACGCCGATATAGGCGGCATGACCGAGCGACACCATGCCACCGAAGCCGAGCATCAGGTTCAGGCTCAGAGCGAGGATCGCGAAGATCAGACACTGAGTCGCCATGTTGATGTAGAATTCATGCGTGATGATGCGCGGCAGTGCGATCAGCAGAATGGTTGCGACCACAAGTGCAATGAGATTGCCGCGGCTCACATCTGCACCCGTCCGAACAGGCCTTGCGGCAGGAATACGAGCACCAGCACCATCGGCAGGAACAGCACGAAATAGGCGAGGTCGGGCACCAGCGCGATGCCGAAGTTATAGAGAAAGCCCACCACGAAGCTGCCGACGAAGGCGCCGAGCAGCGAGCCCGCGCCGCCGAGGATCACCACGATCAACGCCAGCGGCAGCATGTCCGCATCGAGGCCGGGATAGGCGTTGAGGATCGGTCCGCCGAGTACGCCGCCGGTCCCGGCCAGCGCCGCACCGAGCAGGAACACCATGGTGAACAGCCGGCCGACCGGGATGCCGACACCGCGCGCCATCTCCATGTCGTCGACGCCGGCGCGGATCATCGCACCGATGCGGGTCCGCTCCATCAGGATGTAGAGCCCAACCGCAGCAACAAGTGCGAGGCCCAGCACGACCAGCCGATAGGTCGGGAATGCGAGTCCGAAATAGCGAAGTGGCGGCCGCAATTCCGCGGGCGGCGGCAAAGGCATCGGATCGCCGGTCCAGATCAGAAGGCAGAGGTCAGCTATGATGAAGGACAGTCCGAGCGTCACCAGAACCTGTCCCTGCGCGTTGCCGGGCAACTGACGCAGGACGAAGCGCTCGAGGATAATGCCGACAAGGCCGACCCCGAGGCCGGCACCGATCGCTGCGAGCCAGAAATTGAATTTCAGCGAAAGCAGCGTGTAGCCGAAATAAGCCCCCAGCATGAAGAACGCGCCATGCGCCAGATTCGGAATGCGCATCAGCCCGAAGATCAGCGAGAAGCCGGACGAGAGCAGGAACAACAGGCCGCCGAACGCGACCGAGTTCAGCGTTTGAATGATCCAGAATTGCATTGTGTGAAGCTTGCCCCGCCCTTTGACTCCCTTCCCCTGAACGGGGGAAGGAGGGGGAGGGGGTCATTGCAGAATAGACCCCCACCCGATTGTCTCGCTGTCGCGAGGCAATCGACCTCCCCCGTTCAGGGGGAGGTGAAGAGCAGAAATCAGTTCTCCAGATTCTTCGCCGGCGGGAAGTCGCGCGAATAGACCGGCTGCTTCAGAAACTCTTCCGGCTTGTAGGTCCAGAACTGGCTGACGTCTGGATAGGTCTTGACCACGGCATTGACGAGCTTGCCGTCCTTGCGCTCGACCTTGCGGATATAGAGGTTGCCGACTACGTTGCCGTATTCATCGAAGCGCATCGGTCCGCGCAGCGACTCCTTCATGTTGACGCCCTTCAGCGCCTTCATGAAATTGTTCTTGTCCTCGATATTGCCCTTCACCTGCTTCAGTGCGTCTTCCAGCACCTCGCCGCAGAGATAGGTTTCGGCCGCATAGACGCCGGGGTCGACCTTGTAGCTCTTCTGGATCGCGGCGACGAAGCGCTTGTTGATCGGGTTATCGAGCTGCGCCGAATACCAGTTGCCGGTGATGGCGCCGAGCGCGTCGTCCCCCATCTGCTGCAGCAGCGACTCGTCCACCGGCGTGAAGCCACCAAGGATTTGCGACTTGTTGCCGTATTCGCGCAGTTGCTTGATGAACTTGAAGCCATTCGAGCCGGCATGCCCGGTATAGACGCCGTCGAGATCCGGCTTGAGCTGCGAGATATAGGTGCCGTAATCCGGTGCGTTCAGCGGCGTGAACAGCTTCTGCACGACTTTGCCGCCGGCGTCCTCGAAGGCGCGCAGGAAGCCGCCGACATTCTCGTGGCCGAAGGCGAAGTCGTCGGCGATTGCCGCGACGCGCTTCAGCTTCATGTCCTTGGCTGCGTAATCACCGACCGGATGGCTCGGTTGCGCCGAGGTCGAACTCGGCCGCACCAGCCAGGGATTGGCCTTGCGCTGGGTCATGTCTTCGGCGCCGGCGACGGTAAGTATCGGCGTCTGCGTTGAACGAATGTAATCGTCGATCGCGAGCGCCTCGAACGCGGCCAGCGGACCGATCAGGACATTGACCTTGAACCGCTCTACGAGTTCCTGCGTCTTGGTGCGGGTCTGCGCAGGGTTGCCGGCGGTATCGGCCGTGTGCAGCTCGACCTTGCGCCCGGCGAGATTGAAGTTGCGCTCCTTGAAGAACTCGGTGAGTCCCTGCTCCATCTGGATGCCGCCGGAAGCGAGCGGTCCGGTCTTGACGGTGAGGAAGCCGACCTGGATCGGCGCAGCTTGCGCGACCGCTGCGGGTATCTTGACGACCTGCGTACTGACGCCGGCGGCGAGAGCGCCCTTGATGGCAGTGCGGCGAGAGACCTTCATGCTACCCTCCCTATGATGCGCATTTGCCGCATGATTTGCGGTCGATGCGTCTGATTGGCATTTCCTCAAGGCGGCGACGCTTCAGCGTCTTCGTTGTTATGCCGTCACAAAGATTATAGCGCGCCTTCCCGGTCTCGCGTCCAGCGATCTTATGATCCTGCCTGCCTTGATTTTGAACGCTGCGGAGTGGGCGGGAATGTGCAGGGTACGCGTTCACGCTACCGGTGCGGGATGTTGCACCTGCGAACATGGTGGGGCGACTTTCGTGATCAGCTGTTTGCCGATGCGCCCGCTGCAACGCGCCGCCTGCAATGAGCCGCTAACGCGAAAGCCTCGGAAACATCGCTGGGTTTCTCGCCAGGTTCCTTTCACCATGTGATACCCGGCGGTGCGACCGCCGAATGAAAGGATGCGGCAAGTCATCCTGAAGGTTGTTTGATCGCGCGCAGCCGAATATCCTCTCTTTATCTGGCGCACCCCAGAAGCTCAAAGCAACGCGCCGGATCGGGTAGGAAACGTTCGGATCGCCATGACCGATGCCGTGCAGGCAGCGTCCGCGGCTCCAGTCACGTCTGCCACATCCGCCGGGCAGGCTTTGCGCAGCCTTGCGCGCAACGCGTTGCCGTTTGTCGTGGTCGGCATCATCTGGGAGATCGTGGCGCGCAGCGGGTCGTTCCCGAGCAAGCTGTTTCCGACGCTCGGCGACATTGCCACCGCTTTCTGGCAACTGACTGTTTCAGGCATCCTGCCCCATCATGCGTTCGAAACGATCCTGCGGCTGCTTGCGGGCTTTACGGTTGCCGCGGCGATCGGCGTGCTGATCGGCATCGCCATGGGACGGTCGAAACGTGCGGAAGACTACACGCTGCCGATCGTCGCCATACTTGCCCCGATCCCAGGCATTGCCTATGCGCCGCTATTTCTGTTGTGGTTCGGGCTCGGCAATCTGCCGACGATACTCCTAGTCGCGTTCGTGTCGACGTTCCCGATCGTTTTCAACACATGGACGGGCGTCAAGGCGGTGAAGGAAATCTGGCTGCGTTCGGCGCAGGCCATGGGCGCGAGCGATCAAAAGGTCTTCCGCCATGTCATTTTGCCGGGAGCCTTGCCGTATATCCTCACGGGCTGGCGGCTTGGGCTTGCGCAGGCCTGGCGGGTGCTGGTCGGCGTCGAGATGCTCGCGGCCGTGTCCTGGGGTCTCGGCTGGCTGATCTTCGGTGCGCGCGAGTTTCTCAACACCGATGTGATGCTGGCGGGCGTGGCCGTGATCGGCATCATCGGGCTGACGCTTGAGAAACTCGTGTTCCAGAAACTCGAGGACTACACGCTTGTTCGCTGGGGCATGATGCGATGACGTTGACCGCAGAACGCATCCGCACCTGGCGGCGCGCCGCAACCTCTGTCATCGGTCTGCTCGTCATTTATGAGATTGCCGCGCGCAGCGGCTATTTTCCGGCCGTTCTGCTCCCGCCCTTGTCGAAGGTCGGCGCCACGCTGTGGACCGCGCTGACTGACGGTACAATGCTGCATCATGCGTCCGCCACCCTCTACCGGGTGCTGGTCGGGATGACGCTCGCCATTATCGTCGCGGTGCCGCTCGGCGTGCTGATGGCGCGCTTCAAGCGCGTGGAGAATTTCTGCCTGCCGCTTGCGAGCGCGCTGATGCCGATTCCTTCGCTTGCATGGGTTCCTGTCTTCATTCTGTGGTTCGGGCTCGGCAATACGGTCGCGATCCTGATTGTGTTCTATGCCGCGACGTTCCCGATCCTGCTCAATACTTGGTCGGGTGTCCGGTCGGTCAACCCGCTGTGGCTGCGGGCGGCCGGCGCGATGGGTGCAAACGGGCAATCGATGTTCTGGAAGGTCATGATTCCGGCCGCGTCGCCCTTCATCATCACCGGCGTGCGGCAGGCCTTTCTGCGCGCTTGGATCGCGGTGATCGGCGCGGAATTCCTGGCCGCTTCCGATTGGGGGCTCGGCTGGGTGATCTTCGATTCGAAGGAGTTCCTCGCAGCCGACATGATGCTGGCTTCGCTCGCGGTGATCGGATTCATCGGCTTTGCATTCGAGCGGCTGTTCTTCGGATCCATCGAGAAGGCCACTGTCATGCGCTGGGGGATGGTTCGTGCGGCGCGTACATAAGGAAAGGTGCAGCGGTCGGAATGGCTGAAATCGAAATCCGGGACGTTTGTCTCAATTACGATACTCCCGCCGGACGCGTGACCGGCGTGCAGGATGTGAGTCTCGATATCGACCGCTCGGAGTTCCTGTGCCTCGTCGGTCCGAGCGGTTGCGGCAAGTCCACGCTGCTTAACATCATTGCCGGATTCATTTCGCCAAGCGGCGGCGAGATCAGGATCGGCGGCAAGAAAGTCAACGGCCACGGCATGGACCGCGGCGTGGTGTTCCAGGATTTTGCCCAGTTATTTCCGTGGCGCACGGCGCTCGGCAATGTCGCCTTCGGTCTCGAAATGAAGGGCGTGCCGAAGGACGAGCGCGAAGCCATCGCGCTTGAGCAGTTGCGCCTGGTGAAGCTGGAGAAATTCGTCAAATCCTATCCGCACCATCTCTCCGGCGGCATGCAGCAGCGCGTCGCGATTGCTCGCGCGCTCGCCTATAACCCGGCGGTGCTGCTGATGGACGAGCCGTTCGCGGCACTCGACGCACTCACGCGCGACGACATGCAGCGCCTGCTGGCGGATGTCTGGCGCGAGACCAAGAAGACCGTGATTTACGTCACCCACAATGTCTCGGAGGCGGTGTATCTCGCCGACCGCGTGATCGTCATGACACCGCATCCCGGCACCGTGAAGGCGGAGGTGCAGATCGATCTGCCGCGCCCGCGCGATCCGCTGAGCGTCGAATTTCTCGACTATCAGAAGAAACTGCTGCGAGAACTGGGCCAGATACAGAACTGAGAACAAATCCGGTTACGGCCGGCACAGGGAGGACTTAGCCATGACGACACGCAGGAATGGGCTGACCCGCCGAGACTATATCGTTGCGAGCGGGGCCGCGCTTGCGGCCGGAATTGGCGGGATGCGCTTCGCGGAGGCGCAGATGGCGACGGTCCGTCAGGGTTATCAGACCAATATGTGGGGCATGCCGACCTATTATCTCTTGCGCTCCGGAGCGCTCGAAAAGCGCGGCCTGAAGTTCGAGGAATTCGCCGTGCCGTCCGGCAATCTCACCATGCAGCAGATGGTCGCGCGTCAGGTCGATCTCGGCACCTATGCCGGCCAGTCCATGATCCTGGGACACGACAAGGGCGGTCTGGTCGGCATTGCCGTGATCGAGCAGGTCGGCAAGACCGCTGCGGTCATCGCCCGCAAGGATCTCAACCTGAAGAGTGTGTCCGACCTGAAGGGCATGAAAATCGGCAACCAGGTCGGAGCCTCGACCGCCAACATCTTCACCAACACCATCGCGCCCAAGGCCGGCCTGCAGAAGAGCGACTGGCAGGAGGTGCGGATGAACGTCAACGACATGGTTGCGGCGCTGGCCGCCAAGACCATCGACGCGGCGGTGACGGTCGAGCCGTATAATGCGATCGCGGAAGCCGACGGGATCGCCAATATCCTCACCGATTTCTCGCCCTACGACAAAATGCCGGTGTTCATGGCAGCGACGCCGGATTTCATCGAGCAGAACCCGAAGGCCGTCGTCGCCTATCTGCAGGCATGGCTGGATGTCGCGCGCGATTTCAAGGAACAGCCGAAGAAGGTCGCGGACTCGATCTACAAATTCTATACCGAGAAGGGCTACAAGATGGCGCCGGAGACCTTCGAGAAGGCGCTGGCGCGGGTCGAGGTCAATCCCGGCTTTCCAGCCGATCTGGCACCCTATATGCAGGGGGAGGCGGAGATTCTGCTGAAGGCCAAGCGGATTTCCGCGATCCCCGACTGGAAAAAGGCACTGCGGCCCGACTTCATGGAGAAGGCGCGCGCGGCGTCCTAAGGTCGATCATCCTGCGTCATGGCCGGGTCCGCCCCGGCCATCGGCGTTCTGTGCTAGTCGAGCAGGTTGGTGCCCGGGCAAATCCCGGGCATGACTGATTGTGTGTCTGGAGAATGCAATGTCTGAAAATGCCCTCAAGTCCCGTGCGTCCGATTCCGTGGCGTGGAATTTCAAGCTGCTTGGCCATCACGAACTCGGAGGCTTCGGCGGAATGGGGGAGGGCATGGCGGTTCAGGTCGCCAAGGACGGCCGCCGCATCATCTGGCTGGCGCATGAGAGCGCGCCGAAAAATTTCACCGCCGTCGACGTGAGCAACCCGCGCGACCCGAAGATCGTGGTTCAGACCGAACTGCCTGAAAGCTATATGCGGTCGAACTCGCTGGAAATCAGCGGCGACATCATGGCGGTCGCCTATCAATGCCAGAAGGTCGGCCAGAAGCCGGCTGGGTTCGAACTGTTCGACATTTCGGTGCCGGAAAATCCGAAGAGCATCGCCTTCGTCGACCGTTCGGGGCCCTATTCGCGCGGCGTGCACCAGTTGTGGTTCTGCGACGGCAACTATGTCCACATGGCGTCCGGTGCGCCGGACTTCCAGGCGACGCATCCGCTGGACGACCAGTGCTACCAGATTTTCGACGTCCGCAATCCGTCGAAACCGGTGGAAGCCGGCCGCTGGTGGATGCCGGGCACACGGGTGGGCGACGATGTTCCGCCGCCGGCGCGCCATCCGAAGCCGCTGTGTGACATGGGCTTCCGCGCACACAACACCAATGTCTACCCGCAGCGGCCGGACCGCTGCTATCTCGGTTACATCGACGGCGGGATGTTCATCATGGACATTTCCGACATGTCTCGGCCGAAGCCGATCTGCCGCTGGGATAACTCGCCGCCCTATCACGGCTTCACGCATACGATCATGCCGCTGTTCGACCGCGGGCTTCTGGTGGTCACGGACGAGTCGGTCATCGACAATGCCGCAGACTGGCCGAAACTGATCTGGATCCTTGACGGGCGAGACGAGACCAATCCGGTGCCGATCTCGACCTGCCCGTTGCCATACGACGCATTCAAGGGTCGTGGCGGGCGCTTTGGCGCTCATAACATCCACGAGAATGTGCCGTCGCCGCATGCCTGGTACTCCGATCAGGTCGTGGTCGGTACCTTCTTCAACGGTGGCATCCGCGCCTACGATATCTCCAACCCGTATCAGCCGAAGGAAGTTGCGACCTTCGTGCCGGAAGCGCCGCCGCTCGCCCCGCTCGGCACCATCCAGCTCAACGATGTGTTCGTGGACGAACGCGGCATCGTCTACACGGTCGATCGCCATGTCGGTGGGCTGTATATTCTCGAGATGGAGTTTTAGGCTGCTCCGCGACCGGAGCGAGGTTCGGCACTGAACCATGCAGCAACTGTTCCGCTCTCCGGATGCCGGTCCGTTCGGCCGCCGCCTGCGCCACGAACGCGGTGCAAGAGTCCCGGTGGTTGTCGTCACCGGATTTCTCGGTGCCGGAAAAACCACGCTGGTGAAGGCCTTTCTCGACAGCGCCGAGGGGCATGGGACGGCCATCGTGGTCAACGAATTCGGCTCCGCTGGAATCGACGATGCGTTGCTTCGCTCGAGCGCCGACGAGACCGTTCTCCTCGGCAATGGCTGCCTGTGCTGCAATGTGCGTTCCGACCTACAGTTGGCGCTGCACAGATTGATGTCGGAACGCGAGCGCGGACTCGTGCCGCATTTCCGGCGCATCGTGATCGAGACGTCAGGTCTGGCAGACCCAGGTCCGATTCTGGGCACCTTCGCCACCGATCGTGCGCTTGGCGGTGAATGTCACGTCGACGCGGTGGTCGCGGTCGCCGATGCCGTCAATGGCCTGACGACGCTCACGCAGTTTTCCGAGGCGCGGCAACAGGTGATGCTGGCCGACCGGATCGTGATGTCGAAGTCCGATATCGCGACGGCGGATGACGGCGAGGCGCTGGCCGCGCGATTGCGCTCGCTCAATCCGCGCGCGCCCATAGTGAGGGCGGACGCGGGACGGGCCGATCCCTCGATCTTCGCGCCATCGCAGTCATCATCGCCGTTCAGGGCCGAAGCTCCGGCTGAATTCCTCCATAGCGACGGAATCGGCAGCTTCACACTGACATGGGACCAGCCGCTGGCCTGGGACGTGGTCGCGCGGGCGATGGATACGCTGCTGGCGCTTCGCGGTGCCGATATTCTAAGGGCCAAGGGGCTGCTGAACATCAAAGGATGTAACGGGCCGGTGGTGGTGCAATTCGTGCAGCATCTCGCGCACCCGCCGGCGGAGTTGCAAGCCTGGCCCGACGGCGATCGCACAAGCCGTTTCGTTTTCATCACGCGGGGGATCGCCGAAAGCGATGTTCGGTCGTTGTTCGACACGATCGAGAGTCTTGATCGCGGAAACATGAAGCGCTCCGGCGCCTAGGCCAACGCGCGTTTCGCGACGGATCGTGTCGAACTGGTGGTGGAGAACTGATGGCCGGCTTGCGTCAGCCGGACGGTGTCCGAACGGTCCGTCAAGACACCCTGATCGAACCGCGATCCCTGCCGGCCGAGGCGCCACGCTTCATGATCGCGTGCTGCTGTGCGCCGATATATGTCAGGTCCCTGGCCAGAATGTCGCTTGCATAGGTGGCGAAGGTATTCACCGCATACATCGCCAGCCGCGACTCATCCCTTTCGCCGCGTTCCATCGCGTGCATGATGGCGCGGCTCAAGGTCGCCTTGGTGATCGAAAGATTCTCGGTGGAGAGGCGGCCGCTCCTCATGAAAAACTGATAGGCCCGCACCAGCGCGCGTTCCATGCGGTCGCAGTCGGATTCATCGAATACCATGGGTCCCCCTGTTGCCTGCCGGTTTGCGGCCGACGAGCCACCATTCGAGCGCAATGAATCCTCCGACGCCGAGGACGGCGCCGATCAGCATGTTGATCATTGAATATCCCCCGGCAATGTCCGCTCGGTGGGACAGCAAGCGCTGCCCTGTCGCGGTACCAAAACGTCAACACGGTACGTGGATGCCAAAGCGACGATCGCGGATGCACAAACGGAACGGCGGGCCGCGGATGATGAAGTCTTCATGATGCGAGCCCCCACTCGAATCCCTGTCCCTATTTGGATCAGGCAATGGGGCAGTCCTATGACGCGCAGGGGCACCCGATTACTGATTGCGGTGCGATAATGCGGCGGGTGGACCAAAATCGAACATCACGACACTATCACGCGTAGCAATCAGTGTTCGGGTAATGCTTTGCAGCTCGCGGCTGCGTCGGCAACGAATGTCAAATCCGCTCCACCAGAATGCGCGCGGTCCAGTCCGCCATCGCATCCAGGATTTCCTCCATCACTTGTGCATCCCTGCGCCCGGATCGCACCGGAACTTGAAAAGAGTGATCGGCATCGGTGACGAGATGCAGGGTCGCGCGTGGTGCGAGCGATGCGATCAACGGTTCGATCAGGCCGATGTCGGCGAGCGCGTCCCTGGTGCCTTGAAGGAACAGCATCGGCAAATCGATCGTCGCGAGATGGGCGCCGCGATCGGTCGCGGGTTTGCCGGCCGGATGTAGCGGAAAGCCGAAGAAGCACAGCCCGCGTACATGCGGCAGCGGTTCGGCGGCCTGCGCCTGCGATGTCATGCGTCCGCCAAAGGATTTCCCGCCCGCGATCACCGCCACGCCGGGCATCGCCGCTGCGGTTGCCGCGACCGCGGCGCGGATGGCTGCGTGTGCGACGGCGGGTGAGTCCGGTCGCTTGCTGCCATGCTCCATATACGGAAACTGGTAGCGCAGGGTCGCAATGCGGCGCGCGGCAAGTCCGGTCGCGACGGCCTGCATGAAGGGGTGCGTCATGCCGGCGCCGGCGCCGTGGGCGAAGACGAAGGCCGCTAGCGGCGCGTCAGGCTTCGTCAGCAGCGCGGAGACCGCGCCGCGGCCGGGCACATCGATGGAGAGAGCTGATGCGTCGATCATCTGCACCGGTCATTCAACATAGCGCTATTGTCCTAGCATAAGCCAATCATCGGGGCCGCCGCTTGAACTCGCTTCGCCGCTCCGATATCAATAGATGAAATATCATTCCGTATAACGGAACGCAGAGCCGCGCGGCGACGCCTCGAATGGCACGAGTCGCGGCTGAGGGCAGGACGCATCATGGCCGAGGCTTTGATCTACGATTCGCTGCGCACGCCACGCGGTTCCGGCCGCGCCACCGGCAGCCTGCACACATTGTCGCCGATCGACCTCGGCGCCACCGTCCTGAAGGCGCTGGACCAGCGCACCCGCTGCACCCGTGCGACCATCGATGACATCGTCTTCGGCTGCGGCGACGCCGTGGATGACCAGGGTGCCGACATCGCGCGATCGTCATTGCTGCGCGCCGGATTCGACGATCGCATTTCCGGTTCGGTGGTCAGCCGTTTCTGTTCGTCAGGACTGGACGCTGCCAATTCCGCCGCTGCGCGGGTGATGGCCGGGCAGGCGGATTGCATGATCGCGGGCGGCGTCGAGATGATGTCGCTGATCTCCATGGGCGGCACCGGCGGCCCGTGGGGCAGCGATGCCGAATTCAACACCATCACCAATTTTACGCCGCTGGGTGTCGCGGCGGATCTCGTCGCAACTTTGGACGGCCATTCGCGCGAGGATGTCGACGCCTATGCGGTGGAATCGCAAAAGCGCGCGGCGCGCGCCTGGGACGAGGGGCGCTTCGCGCGCTCCGTGGTCACGGTGAGCGATTTCAACGGAACGCCGTGCCTGTCGCGCGATGAGCATATGCGCCCCGGCACCGATATGGCGGCGCTCGGCAAGCTCAGGCCTGCCTTCGAGACCATGGCGGTGAAAGGTGGCTTCGGTGACATCGTGCGCCACCGCTATCCGCAGGTGAACCGGCTCAATCACGTTCACACCGCTGGCAATTCGTCCGGCGTGGTCGACGGCGCCGCGGCCATGCTGATCGGCTCGCCCGCGCTCGGCAAGGAACTCGGGCTGAAGCCCCGCGCGCGCTTTGTCAGTTTTGCCACCGTTGGCTGCGAGCCTTGCCTGATGCTGACCGCTCCCGGCGAGGCCGCGCGCAAAGCGGTGGCAAGAGCGGGACTGACTCTCGACGATGTCGACATCTTCGAAGTGAACGAGGCTTTCGCGTCGGTGGTCCTGCATTTCATGGAGGAGACCGGCGTGTCGCACGATCGAGTCAACGTCAATGGCGGCGCTATCGCCATGGGTCATCCGATCGGCGCAACCGGCAATATCATGATCGGCACGCTGGTCGACGAGCTGGAGCGCACGGGTGCGAAGCGCGGCGTCGCCACGCTGTGCGTCGGGCTCGGCATGGGCGTCGCAACGCTGATCGAACGGGTCTGAGAGAACAACAACATGATCCGGCAGGAAGACTTAGGCGACGGCATCGCCCTCCTTGTGTTCGACAGCCCCGGGCCGGTGAATACGCTCGGCGCGCAGGACAATGTCGAATTCGCCGCACTGATCGACCGGCTGCTCGCCGATGAATCCGTGAAGGGCATCGTGCTCACCTCGGCGAAGCGCGATTTCCTCGCCGGCGGCGACCTCGACCAGTTGCGCCGCGTCGCGGCGCCGGCCGATGCGATCGCGATCGTGACGCCGTTTTTGAAGGCGCTGCGCAAACTCGAAACCGGCGTCAAGCCGGTGGTCGCCGCGCTCAACGGCACTGCGCTTGGTGGCGGCTTTGAACTGGCGCTGGCCTGTCATCGCCGGATCGCGGCCGACGTTGCGTCGGCGCGTTTCGGGCTGCCGGAGGTCACGCTCGGGCTGATGCCGGGCGGCGGGGGTACGCAGCGGCTGCCGCGACTGATCGGGATCGCGGCGGCGACGCCCTTGTTGCTGGAAGGCAAGCGGTTGAAGCCGGCCGATGCGCTCGCTGCCGGCATTATCGATGCGGTGGTGCCAGCCGAGCAGCTACGTGCCGAGGCCAAAGCCTGGGCGCTCGCCAACCCGAACGCGGTGCAGCCCTGGGACGTGAAAGGCTACAAGCTGCCGGGGTTCGCGCCGCAATCGGCGGAAGGGCGCATGTTCTTCATGGGAAGCTGGACCCGGCTGCACAAGCGCAGTGCCGGATGCGATCTCGCCAGCGAAGCGATCCTGCAGGTTTTGCACCACGGGCTGGAGCGTGGCCTCGATGCCGGCATCGCGATTGAAACGCGCTATTTCGCGCGGCTTGCGGCCTCGCCCGATGCCAAGGCCAAGATCCGCACGCTGTTCGTCGGCACCACCGACGCCAAGGCGATGAAGATGCGGCCGAAAGACGTGGTTGCGTCAAAGCCGGCTAAAGTCACCGTGATCGGCGGCGGCGTGATGGGGCGCGGCATCGCTTACGTCGCCGCACAGGCCGGGATGCAGGTCGACCTGATCGATGTGTCGGACGACGTCGCACTCAAGAGCCGGCAGTCCATCGCCAAGAATGCGGAACGCGATGCCGAGCGCGGGCGCCTGCGCGGCGGATCGTATGCCGACGTGATCGGGCGGATCCGCGCAACGTCTTCCTATGACGGATGTGTCACCAGCGATATCGTTGTGGAGGCCGTGTTCGAGCGCGCCGATCTCAAACGGGAGGTTCTGGCGAAGGTCGCTGCCGCCGCCCGGCCGGGCACGCCGATTGCGAGCAATACCTCCAGCATTCCGATCACCGAACTGGCGCGCGCCATCTCCGATCCATCCTGCATGATCGGCCTGCATTTCTTCTCGCCGGTCGATCGCATGCCGCTGGTCGAGGTGATCCGGACCGCCTCCACCTCGGACGAAACTCTGGCACGCGCTCTGGACTTCCTGAAAGCCATCGATAAGACGCCGGTGGTGGTGCGTGACGGGCTCGGCTTCTTCACCAGCCGGATCGTCACCACCTATTCCAGCGAAACCATGAACCTGCTGGCCGAAGGCGTTGCGCCGCAACTGATCGACAATGCCGCGGTCAATGCCGGCTTCTCACTCGGCCCGGTGCAACTCTGCGACATGGTCACGATGCCGCTGCTGAAGGACATCTTCGCGTCCATGCGCGGCGACGGCCATCGCATCGCCGATCGTGGCAGTGTCGCGCGCGAGACCGTTGGCAAGCTTGCCGATGCCGGCCGCGTCGGCAAGGCCGAAGGCAATGGCGTCTATACCTATAACGGCGAGGCCCGCGATCCGTGGAACGGGCTGGCCGCCTGTCTCGGCACCACGCCGTCGTCGCTGGACGAAGAGACCGTTCGCGAGCGGCTGCTTTATGTTCAATCGCTGGAAGCCATTCGTACGCTGGAGGAGGATGTGGTCAGCCGCCCGATCGATGGCGATCTCGCCGCCGTGCTCGGCTGGGGCTACCCGGCGCATCTTGGTGGCGTATTCTCTTATGTCGACCGGATTGGTGCTGCGCAATTCGCGCGCCGCGCCAAGGATTATGCCGGCCGCTTCGGCGGACGTTTCGAACCGCCCGCCATGCTGCTCGAGATGGCGAAGGACAACCGCAGGTTCCACGAACTGTAAGCGGCGCCGCAAAGCGCTGCGTGTGACGTTAAGGGAGAAGCCCCGATGAAGGCCATGGTGATGGGCGGGTTGGGATTGTCCAATCTTGCGATGCGCGACGTTCCCGATCCGAAGCCCGGCCCCGGCCAGGTGCTGGTGCGCATGAAGGCGGCCTCGCTGAATTTCCGCGACCTGCTCACCCTCGACGGCAAATACGGTGGCATGCAGAAGCGTGAGGATCTGATCCTGCTCTCCGACGGTGCGGGTGAGATCGCCGAAGTCGGCGCAGGCGTACGGGAATGGAAGGTCGGCGATCGCGTGGTCGGCAGTTTCTTTCCGTTCTGGCAGGATGGAGAGGCGCAAGAGTTTTTGTTGCGTGACGCGCCGGGCGGACTGGCGGATGGCGTCGCCTCGCAATACCGGGTGTTCAACGCCGACGCGATTCTGCCGATCCCGTCGAACCTGAGCTTCGTTGAAGCGGCGACCCTGCCATGTGCGGCGATCACCGCCTGGAGTGCGGTCCGCGTCGCGCTCAAGACCGGGCCTGAGCATGTCGTACTGACGCAAGGCACCGGTGGCGTGTCGCTGTTCGCGTTGCAATTTGCGAAGGCGGCCGGCGCCACCGTGATCGCGACCTCGTCGAGCGACGCGAAGCTCCAGCGATTGAAGGCGCTCGGCGCCGATCACGTGATCAACTACCGCGAGGACGCTGAATGGGGCAAGACCGCGCGCAAGCTCAATGGCGGGCGCGGCGTCGATCTGGTGGTCGAAGTCGGCGGCGCCGGCACCATCAAGCAGTCGATTCGGGCATCCCGGCTTGGCGGGACCATCGCCGTGATCGGCGTGGTCGCCGGCCCGTCGCTGGACTTCCCCCTGCCGCTCATCACCATGAACATGCTCCATGTGATCGGCGTCGCGCTCGGCAATCGCCGGCAGTTTTCCGACATGCTGCGCGCGATCGGGCAGCACGACATCAAGCCGGTGGTGGACAAGGTGTTTCCGCTGGATCAACTTCCCGAGGCGCTCACCTGGTTGCAGGGCGGCAATCACGTTGGCAAGGTGTGCATCGAGATCGATTGACCGAAGAGCGGCATCACTGCCATGAACCCGGATCGGGCGCGCATCCGCGAATTTCTCGCCAGCCCGGGCGTACCGCTTGCGTTCGACTCGTCGCCGCTGCTGCTGGCGCTCGGCACCACCATCGTCTCCGCGGGCAGCGGCCGGGTCCTGTTGCGGTTCGAGCCGGCGCCATTGTTCATGCAAGGCGCCAGCGTGGTGCAAGGCGGCGCGGTTTCGGCGATGCTGGATTTCGCGATGGCCGCCGCTATCATGACCACGCTCGACGACAATGTTCACTTCGCCACCGCGAGCCTGACCGTTTCGTTCCTTGCAGCCGTCAAGCCGGGTGCCTTGCTTGCAGAAGGCGAAATCGACCGCATCGGTCGCCGTAACGGTTTTGCGCGCGCGAGCCTGCGTGCGGAGGAGGGGGATGCAATCATGGCCACGGCATCGTCGGTTTTGACGATGCTTCCGCCAGACCGCTAGTCACACGAGAGATCGCTATGGGTCGCATCGTTACCGGGATAAGTGACGGGGTTGCGACCGCCGCGATATCCGCGCCGCCGATGAATGCGCTCGACACCGCGATGCGCGCCGAACTTGCGGCGCGGCTGCGAGCGTTCGAAGACGATGACAGCGTCCGTGCCATCGTGTTGCGAGGCGACGGGCCGAAGGCATTCTGTGCCGGCTTCGATATCAACGAAATCACGGCAAGCCTTGGGTCAGCCGAGCGCACGCTTGCGCAATTCGAGACCGACGCCGTGCTGTTCGACCGGCTGGCCCGTTGCGCGAAGCCGACGCTGGCGGTGGTCGAGGGCGTGGCGCTAGGCGGCGGGCTCGAGCTTGCGGTCTGCTGCGATTTCATCATCGCGGGGGAGCACGCGCGGTTCGGTCTTCCTGAAATCAAGCTCGGCGCGATACCGGCCGCCGGCGGCACTATTCGCGTCACCCGGCAGATCGGGCCCGTGCGCGCACGGCAATTGATGCTGCTCGGCGAACCGATTGACGCGCCGACCGCGCTGCATTGGGGCCTGATCGCGCGCGTTGTGCCGCAGGACAATCTTGCAACGGAGAGCGAAGCGTTTGCGCAACGTCTTGCGGCGGCGCCAGCGCGTGCAATGCAATATGCCAAGCGGATGATCGCCGTGGCGCAAGACCTTGACGAGCAGACTGCGCTTTCGCAGGCGCGCGAGCATGCCGCGCGGCTGTCGACCTCGGCCGATCTTGCCGAAGGCGTGCGCTCATTTCTTGAGCGGCGCAGACCGCAATTCCTGGACACGATCGACCGCGATCTTTGACCGGCTGCGGTTTGCATTGACGCCGGACGTGTGGCGGTTAGACTCCACTGTAAGGAAAGAGGTTCCGATAAACGGAACGGTGAGCGCATGCGAAAAGCGGCGGTCGCACGACAAAGGGAGGTTCTGATGCGAGCTATCGCTCGGATTGCGCAAGGTCTTGTTTGCCTCGCGATCGCAGGCAGCATTTCAACCGCAGCCATGGCTGAAACGCCCAAGCGCGGCGGTGTCCTGAGACATGTCATCGAGGGCGAGCCAACGAATTTCGATTGCCATGCTGCGGCAACGTCATTCGCGCTTCAAGTCCTGGCGCCGCATTACTCGACGCTCCTGAAATACGACACCAACGACTATTCCAAGATCGTCGGCGACCTCGCCGATTCCTGGACGGTCGCGCCCGACCGTCTCACCTATACGTTCAAGATAAAGCCGGGCGTCAAATTCCATGACGGCAGCGACTTGTCGTCGGCCGACATCAAGGCGACCTTCGATCGCCTGCGCAATCCGCCGCAGGGCATCACCTCGGCCCGCCGGGGACAATTCTCAAGCATCGACTCGATCGAGACGCCGTCGGCCGACACCGTCGTGTTCAAGCTCAAGCACGTCAACCCGGCCGCGCTCTACATGTTCGCCAATCCGTGGAACTGCGTCTATTCGGCGAAGAAGCTGGAAGCGGACCAGAAATTCTACGAGACCAATGTGATGGGGACCGGCCCGTTCGTTTTCGAGGAGTATGCGAAGGGCTCGCACTGGTCGGCGAAGCGCTTCGATAACTATTTCCAGAAGGGTAAGCCCTATCTCGACGGCATCCGCGGTTTCTTCATCAACGGTCCGGGCGTCATCAATGCGTTGGCCGGCGATCAGGTCGATGCGCTGCTGTTCATGGTGGCGCCGCCGGATCGCACGCGCCTGAGGAATCTGCGCGGCGATGCCGTGGTGATCCACGAGAACTCGTTCAACATCACGAACTTCCTGACCGTGAATGTGAAGAAGCCGCCGTTCAACGATCCGCGCGTGCGCAAGGCGCTGAGCCTCGCCATCGACCGGCAGGGCGGCATCCCGAGCCTGTCCAAGCTCGCGACACTGGAATTCCCGACCGTGTTCGTGCCGCCGGCAAGCCCGGTCGCCTATTCCAAGGAGGAGATGGAAAAGCTGCCGGGCTTCGGCTCGAACGATATCAAGCAGCGGCAGGAGGAGGCCAAGAGGCTGCTCAAGGAAGCAGGTGTGCCGAATCTGAAGCTCACGCTGCTCAATCGCAACGTCCGCCTGCCCTGGCAGCCGCTCGGTATCTTCATCATGGACCAGTGGCGGCAGATCGGCATCGAGGTCGACCAGATCCCGGCCGAGACGCCGCCCTATTTCGCGGCGCTCACCAGCGGCAATTATGACGTCGCGATCGACTTCAACAATACGGTCAGTGTCGATCCGAACGAAGTGCTGGTGAAGTTCATCCCCGGCAGTCCGAACAATTACTCCGGCGCAGACGACAAGGTGCTGGTGGAACTGTTCGACAAGCAGGCGGATATCCAGGACCCGGCCGAACGCAAGAAGGTTGTGCGACAGTTCCTCGAGCGGCTGATGGAGCAGGGCTACAACATCCCGCTGTTCGGCAACAATCGCGCGACCGCTGCGGTGAAAGAGTTCAAGGGCTGGAAGCTCGCTCCCACCACCGTGCTCAATCTCGACATGTCGGAAGTCTGGTTCGACCGGTAACGGTCTCACGATAAAAGGCGGGGCCGCTGGCCCCGCCTTTTGCTGTTTCTGGAACGAGCCATGCAATCCGCCGAAGCTGATTTCATCGTCGTCGGCGCGGGTTCTGCGGGCTGCGTGGTGGCCGCGCGGCTGTCCGAAGATGGATACCGCGTGCTGCTGCTCGAAGCCGGCCCGAGCGACTGGCGGCCGATGATCCACATCCCGGCCGGCATGGTGACGCTGCTGCGCCACCCGGTGGTTAACTGGAATTACACCGCAGAGCCGGAGCCCGGCATCGGCAATCGCGCGCTCGGCTGGCCGCGCGGCAAGGTATTGGGCGGATCGAGTGCGATCAACGGCATGCTGTATCTGCGCGGACACCCCGCCGATTATGACGGCTGGGCGCAGATGGGCTGCACTGGCTGGAGTTCGTCGGACGTGCTGCCGTATTTCCGCAAGTCGGAGCGGCGCCTCGGTGGAGAAGACGAGCACCGCGGGCGCGACGGCGAAATGGCCGTGGAGGATTATCGGACCGTCCTGCCGCTGACCCATCGCTTCGTGAAAGCGGCGGTGGAGGCCGGCGTGCCGTTCACGCAAGATCTGAACGGCTCGCAGCCGGAAGGCGTCGGCTATTCGCAGATGAGCCGGCGCGTGCGCATCCGCCAGTCGACCGCGCGCGCCTTCCTGCGGCCGGCAAGGCGGCGCGCCAACTTGCGGGTCGAAACCGGAGCATACGCACGGCGCATCCTGTTCGAGGGGCGGCGCGCCACCGGCGTCGAATATGAGCGTGGCGGCGCCACGATGACGGCGCGTGCGCTACGTGAGGTGATCGTCTGTGGCGGCGCGGTGAATTCGCCGCAATTGCTGCAGGTCTCGGGTGTAGGCGCTGCGGCGCATCTGCAATCGATCGGCGTACCGGTGGTGTACGACTTATCGGGCGTCGGCTCGAACCTGATCGACCATCTTGCGGCGCTGCTCGCCTATCGCGTGCGCGGCGAGATTTCAGTCAATGAACTGCGGCGCGGGCCGCGTCTGATGCGCGAGGTTGCGCGCTGGTGCCTGTTCGGGACCGGCGCGCTCACCTTCGGTGTCACCACCGCAAGTCTGTTCGCCCGCATGACCGAGGGCCGCATCAGTCCGGACCTGCAGATCCTGTTCACGCCGGGCAGCTACGATCGCAGCCGCTTCGGCGCGCTGGAGCGCGAACCCGGCATGACCGCGGCCGTCTGCGCGGTCAATCCGGAAAGCCGCGGCACCATCATGGCGGTTTCGCCCGATCCCGCAAAGCCGCCGAAGATCCAGCCGAACTATTTCTCCGCACCGCGGGACATGGATGTCACGCTGGCAGGCATCCGGCTGGCGCGCCGTATCTTCGCGCAACCCGCAATCGCCGATGCGGTTGCGCACGAAACCGTGCCGGGGCTAGACGCGCAGGACGACGCGGCGCTGACCGACTTCGCGCGCATGCATACGTCGACCGTGTTTCATCCGGTCGGCACCTGCCGGATGGGGATCGATCCGGGTGCGGTGGTCGATCCACGCCTGCGGGTGCATGGGATCGAAGGTCTGCGCGTGGTCGATGCCTCGATCATGCCGAAGATCACGACCGGAAACACCAATGCGCCGACCATTATGATCGGCGAGAAGGGCGCCGCCATGATCCGCGAGGATGCGCGGGGGTGATGCCCCTCACGTCTTGAATTTCGGATCGAGCCAGTCGCGCAGAGCGTCGCCCAGAAGATTGAACGCGAACACCGCAAGGCTGATGGCGAGTCCCGGGAAGATCACGATCCACGGCGCCTCCTCGAAAAAGTCCGAAGCACTACCCGACAGCATCAATCCCCAGGCCGGCACCGGCTCTGACACGCCCAAACCAAGGAACGACAATACGGCTTCGAGCAGGATCGCCTGCGCGATATAGGCCGTCAGCATGATCAGGAATGGTGCCATCAGGTTCGGGATCATGTGGCGCAGCACGATGCGGGTGTTGGAATAGCCGGCGATCCGCGCCGCATCGATATAGGGCAGGTTGCGGACGACCAGCGCGGACGAGCGGATCACGCGCGCGACCTGCGGCACGATCGGGATCGCGATCGCGATAATGAGGTTGATGTCGATCCCGAACACGAGATTGCGGCCGAGCACGGCGACGACCACCAGTGCCAGCACGATCAGGGGGAAGGAGAGCATCAGGTCGATGCCGCGCTGGATCGCGTTGTCGATCTTGCCGCCGAAATAGGCGGACCCTGCGCCGATGACCGCGCCGATTGTGCAGCCGAGAAACGCAGAGGACAAGCCGATGATCAGCGCGGTGCGTGCACCGTAGATGATGCGCGAGAAAATATCGCGGCCGAACGGGTCGGTGCCGAGCCAATGCTTCCAGCTCGGCGGCTGCAGCATGCTGGCCATGTTGTTGCGGATCGGATCGTAGGGGGCGATGTATTCCGCAAACACACCGGCGAACAGCATGATCAGCAGCACCAGCATCGCGACCATGCCGGCCGGCTGCCTGATGCAGAAATCGACCAGCGGATTGCGCAGCCAGGACGAACGCTTTGCGGGGCGGATGGTGGTGTCGGTCATGGCGGCCTCAACTGTAGCGGACGCGCGGGTCGAGCGCGGCATAGACGAGGTCGATCACCAGATTGGTGACGATGTAGAAAGTGGCGAACAGCATCACCATGCCCTGGATCAGCGTGAAGTCGTGCCGCGTGACGCTCTGGATAAACAGCTTGCCGAGCCCGTTGAGGCTGAACACCTGCTCGGTGACCACCAGGCCGCCGAGCAGAAACGCAAATTCCAGCCCGATCACGGTGACCGCCGGGAGCAGCGCATTGCGCAAGGCGTGCCGCCGCACGATCACCGATTCGATCACGCCCTTGGCGCGGGCGGTGCGGATATAGTCCTCGCCCAGCACTTCCAATAGCGACGAGCGCACGATGCGGGTCAGCACCGCCGCGAAACGGTATCCGACCGCGAGCGCCGGCCAGATCAGCTGCCAGAGATTGGCTCCGGGATTCTTGTAGATCGGTGTGAACGTGAGAGGCGGCAGGGTGCCGATACTCCACAGCATGCCGAGGATGATCAGCATCCCAAGCCAGAAGCTCGGCACCGCGAGGCCGGCCACCGCGAACATCCGGATCGCGGTGTCGATCCATGTGCCGCGGTAGAGCGCCGCCATCGTTCCGAGCGGGATTGCGATGAAACAGCCGATCAGTGTCGCCATCAGCGCGATCTGGAAGGTGATCTGGAAGCGCGCCGCCACTTCGTCGATCACCGGCCGGCCGGTCCACATCGAATTGCCGAGGTCGAACCGCGCCAGCCCCTTCATCCAGTCGACGAATTGCTCGGAGAGGGGCTTGTCGAGGCCCAGCCGCGCGCGCTCGCGTTCGATCACATCGACGGTGACCTGCGCGCCGTCGCCGCGCAGCTTGGCCTCGACGATATCGCCCGGCACCACCCGCAGCACGAAGAAAGTGATGATTGCGACGCCGATCAAGGTCGGAATCGCGAGCAGGAGGCGGTTGGCGACATAGCGGAACATGCGCGCGTCTCCTGGTCAGACCTTGATGCAGGCCACGGAATGGCCGGGGCGGATTTCGCGAAGCGCGGGGATGTCCTTCCGGCATTCGGCAGTGGCGATCGGACAGCGGGTGTGGAACACGCAGCCTGTCGGCGGCGACAACGGGCTCGGCAACTCGCCCTGGATCAGCCGCGGCGCGCGCTCCTTCTCGATCGTCGGATCTGGAATGGGTGCCGCGTCGAGCAGCAGCTTGGTGTAGGGGTGAAGCGGGCGGTCGCACAATTCGTCGCGATCGGCGGTTTCCATCACCCGGCCGAGATACATCACCACGATGCGCGACGAGATGTGGCGCACGACGGCGAGGTCATGCGCAATGAAGAGGTAGGAGAGGCCGCGCTTGCGCTGCAGCGATTCCAGCAGATTGACGATCTGTCCCTGGATCGACACGTCGAGCGCCGAGACCGCCTCGTCGCAGACGATGAATTGCGGCTCGATTGCAAGCGCGCGGGCGATGCCGACGCGCTGGCGCTGGCCGCCGGAGAGTTGGTGCGGATAGCGATCGGCCATTTCCGGCCGCAAGCCTACTTCGTTGAGCAGCGTGGCAACCCGTTCGCGCGCGGCGCCGCCATCGGGACTGATGCCATAAACCGTCAGCGGCTCGGCGATGATCTGACCGGTGGTCATCCGCGGGTTGAGCGATGAATAGGGGTCCTGGAACACTGCCTGAATCTTGCGGCGCATCGCCTTGAATTCGGCACGGCTCGCATCCGCGAAGTCGCGGCCTTCGAATGCGATCGATCCCGCAGTCGGCGTCTCCAATCGCAGGATCAGCCGGCCGACGGTGCTCTTGCCGCAGCCGGATTCGCCGACAAGCCCGACTGTCTCCCCCGGCCGCACCTCGAAGCTCACATCCTGGACCGCACGCACCTGATGCGTCCGTGCCATCATGCCGGTCTTGACCGCGAAGTGCTTGGTGAGGTTGCGCACCGAAATAACGGGCACCGGCGAATCCTGCCGCGCACCATCTGCGGCCGCAATGCCGGCCTTGCTCCAGGCCAGCTTCCCGGCGGCGATCTCCGGTGCGCGCACGCAGGCCGAGAGGCCGCCGGTATCGGTCGGCGCGAGCGGCGGCGGTGTGTCGCAGACTGGCAGGTGAAACGGGCAGCGCGGCGCAAAGCGGCAGCCGGGCAATTGATCGGCGGCCGAAGGCGGCAATCCTTCGATGGTCGCAAGCAGGCCGGTGCGCGGGCGGTCGAGCCGCGGGACCGAACGTAAAAGCCCCATGGTGTAGGGATGACGCGGCCGGTGAAACACCGGATCGGCTTCGCCCTGTTCGACCACGCGGCCGGAATACATGACGACCACGCGATGCGCGTAACGCGCGACGATGCCGAGATTATGCGTGATGATGATCAGCGCGATGCCGAGGTCGCGGGACAGCGACTTCATCAATTCGAGGATCTGCGCCTGGATGGTGACGTCGAGCGCGGTGGTCGGCTCGTCTGCGATGATCAGCTTCGGATTGCAGGCCAGCCCGATCGCGATCATCACGCGCTGGCGCATGCCGCCTGAGAATTGATGCGGGTATTGCTTGAGCCGCTGTTCAGGATCGGTGATGCCGACGAGGCGCAGCAATTCCGCAGCGCGCTCATTTGCTTCCTGCGTGCTCATCTTGAGATGGAATTGCAGCGGCTCGATGATCTGCAATCCGATCGGAAGCACCGGATTGAGCGAAGTCATCGGCTCCTGGAAGATCATCGCGATTTCGCGACCGCGCACATTGCGCATCTGCTCTTCGGGCAGGTCGAGAAGATTGCGCCCCTCGAACATGATGCGGCCCTGCGGGACGCGGCCGGTCCGCGGCAAAAGCCGCATGATCGAATGCGCAGAGACCGATTTGCCGGAGCCGGATTCACCCACCAATGCTACGATTTCGCCGGGCCGGACCTGCAGGCTGAAGCCTTCCACCGCGCGCACGGTGGCGACATCGGTGGCGAAGCTGACATGCAGGTCTTCAACGCTGAGCAGCGGCGCGGCTGGGACAGGCACAGCTGTTCCGTCCCCGGGTTGCATCGCGGCGCCGGACAGGCGCGCGTCAAGCAAATCCGGTGCGGCCGCGGCGGCCGTCAATTGCCGACGCTCGGTCATTTCCTCCCACCCGGTGTCATTCCTTCTAGCGGAATGCTCTTCCACTCAGTAGGATAGAGCGCACTGGGCGACCTGACAAGCCGCGATCGGATTTCTGCGAGCACATTAAAGGGGCATGCAAGGTGTCGGAAGAAGCAACCAGCACTGTGGTTCGCGTTGTGCGCCTGCTGCAATGCGTCGCGGAAATGGGCGGGGAAATCTCGGTCAAGGAATTCGCGCAAAGATTGTCGCTGCCGCCGAGCACAGTACACCGGCTGCTCAAGCTGCTGATGACGCAAGGACTGATCGAACAGCGGGCCACGACGCAGCGCTATCGCGCGGGCCGCGAATTGTTCCGTGTCGCTTCGCTGATCACCCGGCAGATCGATGTTGAGGAGATCGCGCGGCCGATCCTCGATGCGCTGCGCGATGCCTGCCACGAGACCTGCTATTTCGCGATGTATCTGCCGGCGTCGCGCCGCTTCGTCGGAACCGTGGTCGCGCGTTCGCCGCATCCGCTCGGCTATCACTTCGAGCCACTGATGGAGCAGAAGGTGGCCTGGGGCGCGGTCGGCCGCTGCATGCTGGCCTATCTGCCGGACGATGTGGTGGCCAAGGCGGTGGCTGAGGCGGGGCCGTCACCCGCCGGCAATCCGCCGCCGAAGCTCGCGGATATGAAAGCCGCGCTGCAAGACATCCGCGAGCGCGGCTATGCGTCGGCGGAGGGCGAGATTTTTCCGGAAGCGATCGGTTTCGCGCGCGTGGTGTTCGATGCCGACGGCAACGTGATGGGTTCGCTCGGCATCACCATGCCGATGATGCGCTACAAGCCGGCGATGCACAAACAGCTCGCGGATCTGGTGAAAGGCAAGGCGCGGGACTTGAGCAAGGCTCTCGGTTATTCCGAGCCGGCCACGGAAGCGCCGGCGGCCGGGGCCGCATTGCGGAGGGCGCGGTCATGAGCGATCCGTTCAGGCTGATCGATGAGGGCGCGGTGCTGGTGCTCGAGATCGACCGCGCGCAGACGAAGAATAGCCTGAAGCTCACCGAAATGGATGCGCTTGGCGAGCTGTTCGCAAGCGCGCGCGTTCTCGCCGCGCGCTGTCTGGTGATCCGCGGCGCCGGCACGAGCTTCTGTTCGGGGCGCGATGTGCGCGAGATCGATCCCGACGGTGAGGATGCGGAGGACATTTTGCGAAACCGGATCGGTCCGATCCTGCAGCGGCTGTATACGCTGCCTGTGCCGACCATCTCCTCGGTGCGTGGCCCCGCGCTCGGTTTCGGACTGGGGCTGGCCCTGGCCTGCGACATGACGATTGCATCGGACGATGCGATCTTCGGCAGCCCGTTCCGCCGCATCGGTGCGGTGCTCGATTCAGGCGGCCATTATTTCTTTCAGCGCCGGCTGGGCCGGCATCGCGCCGCCGAACTGGTGTTCACCGGCCGCATGCTGAGCGGGCGCGAGGCGGCGGATCTCGGCCTGATCAACGAGGCGGTGCCGACCGATGCGCTGGCCGAGCGCACGTCCGAGCTTGCAGCGCTGATCGCCAGCGGTCCCACCGCCGCTTTCCGGGCGACGAAGGACATTCTGGCCGAAGACCGCTCTCTCGACGCGGTGCTGGAGCTGGAGGCGCGCTACCAGAAACAAGTCACGCGCGGCTCGGACGGGCAGGAGGGCCTTGCCGCGTTCCGCGAGCGCAGGGCCCCGGTGTTCAGGGGGATATGAGCTGTCGCCTGGCAGGGCTGCCGCGGACTCCGGTGCGCTCCCTCCTCCTGCAAGGGGGAGGGTTGGGGAGGGGGTCCATTCGAATTCGCAACCGACCCCCACCCGATTGCCCGCGCTTCGCGCCGGCAATCGACCTCCTCCTCAGGGGGAGGTGAAGACGAGACTACCCCGCCGCCTTACCGCTGTCCCAGAACGTGTCGAAATATTTGTACATGTTGGTGAAGTCGACATCGCGGCCCAGCATCTTTTCCGCGTCGGCGAGCCAGGCCGTCAGATCCTGCGGCAGCGGTGCGTTATAGCCGACGTGCCGCGCGGTCTCGGCCATCACATTGGCATCCTTCGCCATCAGCCACATCTTGAAGTTGGCTGCGAATTTGCCGGACGTGACCTGCTGCTTCACCACGAATTCGGTCGCGGCATTGCGGCCGTAGGATGCATTGATGATGTCGACCATTTGCTCCGGATCGAGTCCGTATTTCTTCCCCACCAGCAGGCCCTGCAGCGCCGAGACAAGATTCAGTGCGGCGATGTAATTGTTGATGGTCTTCATCGCATGACCGGCGCCAAGCCGGCCGGTATGGAAGATCGACTTGCCCATCGCGTGAAGTATCGTGTCGGCGCGTTTCACGAGGGCGGCATCGCCGCCGACCATCAGCGTCAGCGTGCCGTCATCGGCACCCTTTTGCGCGCCCGACACCGGAGCATCGATCAGGCCGAGGCCGCGTTGCGCCAGATCCTGGCCAAGGCTGAGCGTGTCCGGCGGCGAGGAGGACGAGCAGTCGATCACCAGCGTTCCGGTCTTCGCAGCCGTGATCGGAGCGTCGCCGCCGAACAGCGCCGCACGCACGATCTTGCCGTCGCCGAGCATGGTGACGATCGCGTCCTGGTTCTCACATGCCTCGCGCGGTGTAGCGACCGCCTTGGCGCCGCTGCGGCTTTCGAAAGTCTTGCGCGCGTCTGCGGACGGATCGTAGGCGGAGACCGTGAAGCCGGCCTTCACCAGATTGACCGCCATGCCGCATCCCATCGCGCCGAGGCCGAAGAAACCGACCCGGGCCGGCGGAGCGATCGGGGTATCATTGCTCGACATTGTCGTCCTCCCTTGCCGCGCCGTTGTTTTGCCTTGTGGCGCGATGCTTGTTGCCGGTCAGGTCGCGCGCTTTAATTCACTCGCTTCTCCTGACCGCGCCAATAGGGCTCGCGCAGCACGTTTTTCTGGATCTTGCCGGCGGCGGATACCGGCAGCGGCTCGGTCCGCAATTCCACGCTGCGCGGGCATTTGTAGCCGGCGATCAGATTGCGGCAATGCGCCTGCACCGCCTCGGCCGTCACGGATGCGCCGTTGCGCGGCACCACGATGGCATGGACCGCTTCGCCCCATTTCGGATCGGGAATGCCGATCACCGAAACTTCGGCAATCTCCGGCATCACCGAGATCGCGTTCTCGACCTCGGTGGAATACACGTTCTCGCCACCGGAGATGATCATGTCCTTGAGCCGGTCGACGATAAAGATCAGGCCGTCCTCATCCATGATCGCGGCGTCGCCGGTATGCAGCCAGCCGCCGCGCAAGGCCGCCGCGGTTTCTTCCGGCTTGTTCCAGTAGCCCTGCATCACGATCGGGCCGCGCACCAGGATTTCCCCGATGGTGCCGCGCGGGACTTCCTTGCCATCCTCGTCGGCGATGATGACCTCGACATTGGGCGGCGCCACGCCGCAGGACTTCAGCTTGTCGCCTGAGACCTTGGGATCCCGCAGATGATGCGGAATCATGCTGCCGATCGGCGACAGTTCGGTCATGCCCCAGCCATGAAGGAATTTCATGTTTGGCCAGAGTTCGACCGCGCGCTTCAGCGTGCCTTCGGTGATCGGCGACGACCCGAACATGAATTGCCGCAGGTTCGACAGGTCGCGCTTTTCGATGCCGGGTGAATTCACGATCATGCTGATCATGGTCGGCACCAGCGCGATGTTGGTAACGCGGTGCTGGGCCATGGCGTCGAGACAGGTATCGACTTCGAAGCGCGGGATGAAGACATGCGTGCCCGCGGCCATGGTGATCGATAGCGTCGACATGCCGTCGGTGAGGTAGCACATCGGTGCGGCATGCAGATACACGCTGCTCGGATCGTAGCCGATCATGTAGCAGCCGTTCACCGCATTGGTGACCATGTTGTCGTGGCTGAGCATCACGCCCTTGGCCTTGCCGGTGCTGCCGCCGGTGTAGAAAATTCCCGCGAGATCGCTGCCATGACGGCCGGCATCCGCCGCCGGCTCAGTCGTTGCGATCAGTGTCTCATAGTCCGCGAAGCCGTCGGGCGCGGGCGTATCGGCAATGTGCAGCAGCATGCGCAGACCGGGCACGCGCTCGCGGATAGCCTGCGCCACCGATACGAAATTCTCGTCAACGATCAGGATCTCGGCGCCTGAATCCTCGAGGATATACTGCAATTCGGGCAGCGCCAGGCGGGTGTTCAGCGGCACGATGGCGCCGCCCGCCCAAGGGATTGCGTAGTAGATCTCGAAATAGCGGTGGCTGTTGAGCGCGAGGATCGCCACGCGTCCGCCGTCCGACAGCTTGCCGTTGCGGAGAATTCCTGCTGCGCGCGCGACCCGCGACATGACCTCGCTCCAGGAATAGCGATGCGCGCCATCGATCGCTGCCACGCCGGCAGGTTTGACCTGCGCTGCGCGGCGCAGTCCCTGAGTGAGCCGTCCTCCCATCATGCCGCGTTTCGTTTATCGGAATGCCATATCACTGGATGGCACAATATCGGCTTGCTAGTTTGCACGCAAGAAACGCGGAAGGCCTCCGCACAAAGCCCGAGCCGGGGGAAACGTCATGAATGCCGCGCCTGAAATCTCGGCGACGCTGGCCCGCCACATTGCATCGGCGACGGTGCCGGCGGAGGTCCGCGCGATAACGCGGCGCGCGGCGATCGATGCCATCGGAGTGATGACGGCTGCGAGTGGCCTCGGCGAGGGATGCGATGCTTTTGCTGCGCTTGCGAAAGAAAGCGGGGAAAGCGGCGCGTGCACCGTGCTTGGGTTCGACTTTCGCACCTCGCCGATCATGGCGGCCTTCGCCAACGGCGCGATGGCACACGCACTCGATTTCGAGGACACCCACGACGCGACGCTGGTGCATCCGCATGCGGCGGTCGTGCCGGCTGCGCTCGCGGCTGCGGAGTTTGCTGGCGGCGTAAGCGGACGCCAATTCCTGGATGCGGTTGCGATCGGCGCCGACCTGTCGTGCCGGCTGGCGCTGGGCCTAACCGAAAGCGTGGAGAAGCGTGGCTTCTATTTCATCCCGATGCTGAGCGCCTACGGCGCCGCCGCTGCCGTCGCCCGGGTGCTGAAACTGTCCGAAGCGGAGATCGTGCAGAGCCTGGCGCTCGCCTCCTGTCAGGCGGTGTTCAGCGATGCGCTGGTGAGCTATCCGGCGTCGCATCTGCGTGCGGTCCGCGATGGCTTCAGCGCCCGCGCGGGCGTGACGTCGGCGCTACTGGCGCGCCGCGGTCTGCAGGCCTTCGACCGGCCAATCGAAGGACCGGGCGGGCTGTATGCGAATTTCGCGCGCGGCAGGTTCGATGCTGCGCGCATGCTGAACGGGTTGGGGCAGGACTACGAGGGCGCCAAGGTCAGCTTCAAGCCCTGGCCGTCGTGCCGCGGCACCCACGCGTTCGTCGAGGGCGCGCTGTCGATGGTGCGCGAGCAAGCGATCGATGCCGATCGCATCGAACGGATTGATATCACGGTCAGCCCGTTCTTTGCGGTGCTGTGCGAGCCGCCCGCGCAGAAGCGCCGGCCGAAGACCGCGATCGACGCGAAATTCTCCGTCCCGTTCACGGTCGCGGTTGCGCTGGGGCAGGGCGACGTGACGTTGCGCGACTTCTCCGCGGAGCGGCTCTCGGATCCGAAGCTGCATGCGCTGGCTGACAAGGTGCATTACACGGTTGAGCCGGCCTGGACCCAGGAACAATCTACGCGGGGCGCGCTGACACTGTCGCTTGCCGACGGCCGCCGCGTGACTCGCGAGGTCATCGATCCGCTCGGCCATCCGCTCAACCCGATGGATGAAAGCGCGTTGCGGCGGAAGGTTGAAGATTGCCTCGCCGTTGCGCGCGAGCCGATGAATGCCGCGGCGGTGCGGCAGTTGGTCGGGCGGCTTGAGGAGCTCGAGCAGGTGACGGAGATGCGAGAGGTGTTGGCTTAAGGCTTCTCAGCCTTGTCGCACGTTGTTGTCATGCCCCGCGAAGGCGGGGCATCCAGCACGCAGCGTTAGATCCGATCAGCACTGGATCGCCCGCCTACGCGGGCGATGACAGTTGACGCGGGATGCGATGACCGGCGGATGAGCTTTAAAGCACCGCGTAGTAATCGAAAATCGAATGATCGCTGCGGCGTTCGGCCGAGCCGACGATGATCGTGCGCGTCAGCCAGTCATGCTTGCCGATCGGCGTCTCGAACGTGGGCGCGATCCGCATGTAATATTCAGTCGGCTCCACCGGCTCGAGCGCCTCCTGGCGCGCCGCGACGTCGGGCGGTGCGTGCCGATAGCCGCGGTTCATCATGTAGATCGGCGTGCCGTCATCGGCTTCCAGCATGTAGCGCGCGTCGAAGCCGACGGTGTGATCGTCACGATACAGCGCCCAGTCCGCACCGCTGTTTGGCACCACGCGGCCGTTCAGCCGTGGGCCTTCGACGGTGCCGCCGGCGGCCGATACGAAGCCGCGGATGCTGCCCTGCGGCAACGGGCCGAACTTCTGACGGATGCCGAGCAGCATCTTGATCCTGAAAACGAATTCGAGCCTGGGCGTCGCCGGTGCCATGCGTCCTCCGCTGATTTATTCGTTATACGACTTCGCAACCTGCCCCGGTTGAGGACGTGTTGCCAGTCCAATTTTGGAATGCCATTCTGCTGAACGAAATGGCGCTGTCAATGACGCCGGAAATGGGAGGACGCATGTCCGCCGCGCATGCAACGCCGGGCGACTCCGACTTCGACTATGTGATCGTGGGCGGCGGCTCAGCCGGCTGCGTGCTCGCAAGCCGGCTGAGCGAAGACCCGAATGTCCGAATCTGTCTGATCGAGGCAGGTCCCCGCGACCGCCATCCGCTGATCCATATGCCGCTCGGCGTGACCTGGCTGATCAAGCATCCGAAGCTGAACTGGCGCTACTTTTCCGAGCCGCAACCGCATGTCGCCGGCCGCAAGGTATTCCTGCCGCGCGGCCGTGTGCTCGGCGGCTCGAGCTCGATCAACGGCTCGATCTATATCCGCGGGCACCGAGCCGATTACGACGACTGGGCGGCGTGGGGAAATCCGGGCTGGTCGTATGCGGAGGTGCTGCCCTATTTCCGCAAATCCGAAAACAACGAGCAGTTCCGCGCCTCGCCCTATCACGGCGTTGGCGGTCCACTGAATGTCAGTGATTGCGAGAGCTACAATCCGCTGACCGAGATGATGCTCGACGCGGCCGACTCGCTGCAGCTTCCGCGCACCGAGGACTTTAACGGACGCGAGCAGGAAGGCTTCGGCCACAGGCAGGTCACGATCCGTAACGGGCGTCGCGAATCCGCCGCCACCGCTTTCCTGAAGGATGCGCAGACACGCAAGAACCTCACCATCCTCTGCGATACGCTGGTGTCACGCATTGAATTCGAAGGGCGGCGCGCAGCGGGAGTCGATGTCATACAGGCGGGAGAGCGGCGCAGGATCGCCGCGCGGCGCGAGATCATTCTGTCCGCCGGCGTGTTCGCATCGCCCGCGATCCTGATGCGCTCCGGGATCGGCGACGGCGCGGAATTGCAGGCGCATGGCATTAGGGTGCTGCATCACGCGCCGCAGGTTGGGCGCAAGCTGCAGGATCACATCACATCGCCGGTGCAATATTCGACGCCGACCACCATTCCCTACGGCATGTCCTGGCGCACCCTGCCTTGGATGACCGCGACCATCGTCAAATACGTGTTGTTCCGGCGCGGGCTTCTCGCCAATACCGGGTTGCAGGCCGGCGGCTTCGTGCGATCGAAGCCAGGCCTCGACCGGCCGGATATCCAGTTCATCCTGATGCCGGCGGAGCGCAGCGCCGATGGGCGGATGGGGGTCGGCCACGGCTACGGCCTGATCACCGTGCTGCTGCGGCCGAAGAGCAGCGGCACCGTCAAGCTTGCGGGAGCCGATCCCGCGCTCGCGCCGCTGATCGATCCGGCCTTTTTCAGCGAGCCGGACGATCTCGACGATCTCCTGCGGGGCTTGCGCTTTGCCCGCCGCGTGCTCGAAGCGCCGGGGTGGGAGCGCGTGCGCGGCGCGGAAACCTGTCCCGGTCCGGCGGCGCAAAGCGACGAAGCGTTGAAGGATTACATCCGTTCATCGGCGCAGACCTGTTTCCACCCGGTCGGCACCTGCGCCATGGGAAAGAATGCCGAGGATGTCGTCGATGCCGAATTGAGGCTGCGCGGCGTAGACGGTTTGCGCGTGGTCGATGCCTCGATCATCCCTCGCATGATCGGCGGCAATACCAATGCGCCCGTGATCATGATTGCGGAGAAAGCAGCCGACATGATCCGTGGCCGCGCGCCCTTGCCGGCGGCTGAGGGTGTGTAAATGCCTGCAGTATTGGCGGTTCGGATCAAGGCAATGTGACGGCGCTCTGCCTGGCGTTTCGCGACCCCAAACCTTGTGACCATGCGGCTTTGACCGTAGGATCAGAATACCATTTCCTTCGAGGGCTTTCCCGATGGCGTGCGTAGCCAAGCTCGCTCTTGTGGCTGTTCTGACCACGATCACTGCGGGTGCTGCTCAGGCGCAGACCGCGTTGCGATTGCACGAATCGATCGCCGCCCCGCAACGTCCGCTTCTGTGTGCGGATCGCGACAGTCTCAACCTTGTCACGCCCGTTCTGGCACGCGCGGCCGACGCGCGCACGGCACGCGACTCGGACAAGTCCAAACGCCTGACCGAGATTGCGGAGCGTTTGCAGGGCGAGGTCTGCCGCAAGGCGGCAGCCGACGACGTCGTGATCCTGCGCTGCAAGCTCGCCCAGTTCGATGCAGGGGGTAAGGCGCTGGCGTTGGTGAAGATGAGCGCGCTGATCCAGCAGGAAGCTGCCAAAGGCGAGCAGCCCTTTTATGGCTGGACCGATCTGCGGGTCGAGGACGCAAGCGGTGCCGCGGCGCAGGAGGCCAATACGCGCTGGTGCGCCAATGAGCGTCTGGAACGCGGCACGCGGCAAATTCGGATCGAGGAGCGCGATGCGTCCGCACCTGCGGCACGCGACGGCGAGGACGCATTCACACCGTCGCAGGATGTCGTCCTGCGTATCCAGCAGCGATTGTACGATTTCGGCCTGCGGATCGAGAATCTGGACGGCCAGCTTAATCAGGAGACCGCGCGCGGCCTCGCCCAGTTCCAGAAATTCGCCAACCTGAATCCCGACGGACAATTGACCCGCGCCACGATCACCAAGATGATGACGATGCCTGCGCCCTCGCCGTGGGTCGCGATCGCCTTTGACGGGCTCGGTAACTTCGCCGCCGAGGTGGGCCGCACGCGCCGCGAAACCGAGATTGTCGCGCTGGAACGGCTGCAACGGCGGTCGGGCCGCGATCCGAAAGTCACGTCGGTCGCGGCGCCGAATTGTCTCGGCTTTGCGTTGACGCGCTACGCCGAACGCGGGCGACGGTCTCGCACCAATTTTACCCAGGCCTTCACGAGCGCAGGCGATTCGTTTGAGACCGCCGGGCAGAACGCGTTCGAGTATTGCGAACGGGAAAAGGGCGGCGGGCAATGTCAAGTGCGTTACGCTTTGTGCGCCGACGGCCGCGGCGGCAATCCGGAAGCGGACGATCGCGACCGCAGACGAGGTCGCGACCGTGACAACGAGGCGCGGCGCTTCGACCGCGATTCACCGCCGGTCAACGCGCCCAAGCCGCGGTTCGATCCGAAAGACGTGTCGGTGAATGCACCGCCTCCGAAATTCGATCCGGGTTCTTTGCCGTTGAATGCGCCTCCTCCGCCGCGGTTCGATCCGGTCGACGAGCCGAACAACGGAATGAATCTGTCCAAACCCGGCGCGCGCTGATCGTTTCCAATCAGCGCGGCGGCAGCGGGGCGTTGACAGGAATCGTCGTTGCGTCGAAGCGCTCCTTCGGAACATTGCCACCGGGAGTCGGCGCGAAAGGCAGATCCTTCACGCGGCGCAGCGCCGATTCAACGCCCGGACCGAGACTGCCGTCGAGCGGCCCATCGTAAGCGCCGGCGCGTTGCAGCAGGCGCTGGAGTTCGATCCGGAAGTCGCGGGTCCAGCCGTCCGGTCGCTGCACCATCATGCGAACCGAATAGTCGTGCCCGAGCCGGATCGCGGCATAGATCCAGCGCGCCGCCTGCCGTGGATCGTAAGGAAGCCCTTCGCCGCTGTCATAGGCCATCGCGGTGTTGAACATCCCGAAATTATCGCCCTGTTGCGCGGCGAGCAGATAGAGGCGGACAGCGGCCTTCTGGTCTTTCGCGACGCCGAGACCGCCGTGGAGCATCCAGCCGTAATTGGTCAGCGCCGCGAAATAGCCGCGCTCGACCAGGCTGCGATACAGCGCGGCCGCCTCAAGGTTGGCGCCGCTCTTCTGCAGCGCGCGAGCCAGCTGAAATTCGAAACGCGCTGTGTTCGGGTAACGCGCCAGTGCGGCACGACAGGCCTTGACGCCATCCGGACCGTTCAGTTCGCCCATGGTGACGCCGCGCGTGACGCGCTCCGGATCGCTGGCGCTGCCTGCGACGATGTCGCAAGGATGAACCGGCGGCTTGCCGGTAAGGACGGCGTCACGGTCGGGCGGGACGACGATCGCCTGCCGGTCTCCGGGCGGTTGAACGCGGTCCCGGTCGGGCCCGGACCTGTCCTTCGATCCGGCCGTGTCCTTGAAGAAGAAGTCGTCGATCAGCGCATGATTGTCCCAAGGCAGCTGGGCCTTGTTCGTGCGCTCATACACGTCCCTGCGCACCCGCTTGAGCATGTCGAGCACGTCGATGTCGGGCGTATTCATGTGCCGTGCCAGCGCGCCCGAATACAGGCTGTTGTCGCCGTCGCCATCGAGCGCGACGTGATGGGGCTGGGTCGAATACGAGATCAGCGTGCCGGCGCTGGCATAGACATTGGCCAGCCCGGATCCCACCGCGTCGCTTCGCTGGCTGAGCGCCCTGGAGAGTTTGTCGCCGAGCGGGTTGTCGCGGCAGGCATCCATGATCACGATGTTGGTGATGCGATGATGCGCGAGCCTTTGCAGCACGATGTCGAGCGCCACCAGTTGGAAGGGGAGGTCGGCTTCGTCGGACAGCCTGGCGTCCACCGGGACCATATAGTTGCGGCCGTCGACCTGCAGGCCGTGCCCCGCGTAGTAGAGCACCGCCGCATCCGCGCCGGCGAGCGAGTCCGCGAAGTCGCGGATCGCCTTTTCGAAATCGGCCTTGCCGGCATCGATTGCGAGCGTCACACCGAAACCCAGGTCACGCAACGATTGCGCTACCGCTTTGGCATCGTTGGCCGGGTTCTTCAGCGGGTCGACGGTGCTGTAATTGCCGTTTCCAATCACCAGGGCGAGGCGCTTTCCTGCGGAGGCCGGTGCGGAGAGCAGAAGCAGCAGCGAAACGCAAACACACAGGCTGGAAATACGTGACATGGCGGTATCCCGGCATGTTGCAATCCGGAAAGTGTAGTGAAACCGCCGGCCGCCGGGAACCCGCAAACCTTCACGAATCTGCGACGGCCGGTGGCGCTGGCCGGCCGCATCGGCTAAAAGCCCGCCCATGACGACCTACGAGCGCAAACCGCTGACCCCTCCCGGCGGGCACAAAAAGGTGCTGCTGCATTCCTGCTGCGCGCCCTGTTCCGGCGAGGTGATGGAAGCGATGCTGGCCTCCGGCATCGATTACACGATCTTTTTCTACAATCCGAACATCCACCCCGAGCGCGAATATCTGTTGCGCAAGGACGAGAATGTGCGCTTTGCCGAAAAGCACGGCGTGCCATTCGTGGATGCGGATTATGACAAGGACAATTGGTTCGCGCGCGCGAAGGGCATGGAATGGGAGCCGGAGCGCGGCCTCCGCTGCACCATGTGCTTCGACATGCGCTTCGAGCGCACCGCGCTACACGCGCACGAACATGGCTTCCCGGTGATGACATCGTCGCTCGGCATTTCGCGCTGGAAGAACATGGCGCAGATCAACGATTGCGGCCAGCGCGCGGCTGGCCGTTACGACGGATTGAGCTACTGGGATTTCAACTGGCGCAAGGGCGGCGGCGCCGCGCGCATGATCGAGATTTCCAAGCGCGAGGAATTCTACCAGCAGGAATATTGTGGCTGCGTCTATTCACTGCGAGACACCAATGCGCATCGCCGCAGCCAGGGCCGTGACCCGATCGAGCTTGGCACCAAATTTTATGGCCGCGACGAAGACGGCGGCGCGGTCTAAATTGTAGCCCGCATTGAGCGACAGCGATATGCGGGAAGGTGCCTCGGATTCGCTTGCGCTCAATCCGGCTACAAAGCGTCAGGCCGAACGGCGTCGGAAAACACCCTGCTTCGGCGCGAACAGAAACGCCGCGGCAAAGATCAACGCCTGGATCAGCACGATGCAGGCGCCGGTCGCGCCGTCGATATGGAAGCTGACGATGGTGCCGATGAAGGCCGATGTCAGCGCGACAGCGGTGGCGATCATCAGCATCCGCTCGAACGAGTCGGTCAGGAGATAGGCGGTGGCGCCCGGCCCGATCAGCATCGCGATAACCAGGATGATGCCGACCGCCTTCAGCGAGGCGACGATGGTGAGCGCGAGCAGCACCAGCAGCCCGTAATGCAGCATCCGCACCGGAAGGCCGATGCTGCGGGCATGGTTCGGATCGAAGCAATAAAGCAGCAGGTCGCGCCGCTTCAGCAGCACGATCGACAGAGTGCCGCCGGCCACGATCGCGGTTTCGATCAGGTCGCGCGTGGTCACGCCGAGCACATTGCCGAACAGGATGTGATTGAGATGCTGTTCGGTCTCGACCTTGGTGAACAGCACCAGCCCGAAGCCGAACATGCCGGAAAACACGATGCCCATCACCGTGTCTTCCTTGATCCGGCTGTTTTCCTTCAGGTAGCCGGTCAGGAGCGCGCAACCGAGCCCCGCGGCGAAGGCGCCGATCGCGAGCGGTATGGAGAGCACGTGTGCGATCACGATGCCCGGCAGCACCGCATGCGAAATCGCGTCGCCCATCAGCGACCAGCCTTTCAGCACCAGATAGCAGGACAGCACCGCGCAGACGGCGGCGACCAGGAGCGACACCACCAATGCGCGCTGCATGAAGGGGTAGGACAGGGGTACGGCAATCAGGTCGTAGAGCGTGGTCATGCCGCGATCTCCGCACCGGCGATCCGGCGACGCCGCGCGGCCAACATCCCGTGCCGCGGCGCGAAGATGAATGCTGCGAGGAACACCAAGGTCTGCAGCGTGACGATCACCCCGCCGGTGGCGCCGTCGAGGAAATAACTGATATAGGCGCCGACGAGGCTGGTGACGGTACCGATCGCGATCGAGATCAGGATCAGGCGACCGAAGCGGTCGGTGAGCAGATAGGCAGTGGCGCCGGGCGTCACCACCATCGCGATCACCAGACAGGCGCCGACCGTCTGCAGGGCGGCAACCGTGCAGGCCGAAAGCAGGGTAAAGAATACGATCTTCAGCAGCCCGGCATTGATGCCGATGGAGCGCGCGTGGCTTTCGTCGAAGAAGGTGACCATCAGGTCCTTCCAGATAAAAGCCAGAATCGTGAGCGACACGGCTGCAATCACGGCGACCTGCAGCACATCCTCGTCGGAAATGGCGAGGATATTGCCGAGCACGATGGTCTGAATGCTCACCGATGTCGGCCAGATCGATGCCATCAACAGGCCGAGCGCGAACAGGGCCGTGAACACCAGCCCGATCACCGCATCCTCGCGCAACCGAGACTTCTGCTTGACGAATTGCATCGCGAGCGACGCAACGATCCCGGCAAAGAAGGCGCCGACCGCGAACGGCGCGCCGATGATGTATGCCCCGGCAACGCCCGGCACGATCGAATGGGCGAGGGCGTCACCCATCAGCGACCAGCCCTTCAGCATCAGATAGGCGGACAGGAAGGCGCAGACGCCGCCGACCAGCGCACTCACCCACATCGCCTTCAGCATGTAATTGTAGCTGAACGGGACCATCAGTTCGGTGAGCAGCGCGCTCATGTGCCGCCCTGATTCTTCGTGCCGGGCTGTTTGGTGCTTTCGGGCTTGTCGCCATAGAACACCAGCGGGCGCTCGTCGTCGGTCAGTACCGTGACGCTGCGCGCGTCGTCGTCATCATGCAGATCGCGGCCGCCGAGCTGGAAGTTGCGGAGCACGCCGCCGAACGCGCGCTCGAGGTTCTTTTGCGTGAAGACCTCCGACGTCGGGCCGGCCGCCAGCACAGTCCGGTTGATCAACACCACCTGATCGCAGAAATCCGGAACGCTGCCGAGATTGTGCGTGGACACCAGGATCAGATGTCCGGAATCACGCAATTCCCGCAGCAGCCCGATAATCGCGCTCTCGGTTTTGACATCGATGCCGGTGAATGGCTCGTCGAGCAGAATGATCCGGCCTTCCTGCGCCAGCGAGCGGGCGAGGAAGACGCGCTTCTTCTGGCCGCCGGAAAGTTCGCCGATCTGGCGGTGGCGATATGCGGTCATCCCGACGCGCTCCAGCGCCTCGTCGACCTTGTAGCGGTCGGCCCGTGACGGCATGCGCAGGAAGTTCATGTGGCCGTAGCGGCCCATCATCACCACGGTCTCGACCAGCACCGGGAAGTTCCAGTCGACATCCTCGCTTTGCGGGACATAGGCGACGATGTTCTTTTTGATCGCTTCATTGACAGGCAGGCCGCACAGCCGCACCTCGCCGGCCGAAGGGCGCACGAAGCCCATGATCGCCTTGAAGATGGTCGACTTGCCGCTGCCATTGATGCCGACCAGCGCGCAGATGCTGCCAGGGTCGAGGCTGAAGCTTGCGTCGCGGACCGCGGTAAAGCCGTTGGGATAGGTGACGCTCAGATTACGCACGGCGATGCTGGCGCCGAGCGAGGTGTCGGCGGGCCGAACGAGCGTCTGAACGGGTGCGGTCACGTGTCGAAGCCGATCATGTCCCGAGGCCCATCGCCTGCCAATCCCGTCACTTCCCGAATCCCTTGGCGATGGTTTCGACCGTCACCTTGAGCAGATCGAGATAGGAGGGCACGGGCCCGTTCGCCGCGCTGAGCGAGTCGACATAAAGCTGGCCACCGTATTTCGCGCCGGTCTCGCGCGCGACCTGCTTTGCGGCGCGATCGGAAATCGTGCTCTCGCTGAACACCACGGGAATCTTGTTCTTGCGCACGAGGTCGATCACCCGGCGCACCTGCTTCGGCGTACCCTGCTCGTCGGCATTGATCGGCCAGAGATAGGCTTCCTTCATGCCGTAATCGCGCGTGAGATAGCTGAAGGCGCCCTCGCTCGTCACCAGCCAGCGCTGGTTTTCCGGAATGCCTGCGAGCCGCTTGCGCAAAGGCTCGTCCAGCGCCTTGATCTTCGCCGCGTAGTCGGCGGCGTTCTTGTTGTAGGTGTCGGCATTCTTGGGGTCGAATTTGACCAAAGCCTTGCGGATGTTTTCGACATAGATCAGCGCATTTGAGGGCGACATCCATGCATGCGGATTGGGCCGTCCGTCATAGGGGCCCTCGGTAATGCTAATCGGCGCGATATTCTCGGTAACTACCGCAAGCGGCACGCCGCGCACATTGTCGAAGAATCGCTCGAACCAGCGCTCGAGGTTGAAGCCGTTCCACAGCACGAGATCGGCGGCCTGTGCCTTGACGATGTCGAGCGGTGTCGGCTGGTAGTCGTGGATCTCGGCACCGGGCTTGGTGATCGATTCGACGATCGCTTTGTCGCCTGCGATGTTCTGGGCGATGTCCTGAATGACGGTAAAGGTGGTGACGACCCGGAACGGCTTGTCGGGCGCCTGGGCTGCCGCAGGCGACACCAGCGCGGCGATCGCCAGCGCAAGGGCAACCGCGGAACGTCTGACGGACATCATGGTTCAGGCCTTGGCCGAGCGAAGGAGCTGCAACTGCGAATTATTCGCAATATAGGTGGGCGTTGCGACGCCGTCAAGCTAGTTGCGAGCGATTTGCAACTAGGCGCATGTTTGTGAGAGCTGCGGCGCTTGCGCCAGCGTGCTTATCGCGCATGAGCCGGCGTACGACGGGACGTCGGGGTACGGCGGCTATTCGAAGACCTGATACCGGATCGAAGCCGGCGGACGCCGCTGGTGCGGCGCCAGGGTGATGGTGTCCATCGCCTGCGGTGCTGCTGCCTTCTGGGCCTGCGTCGCTGCCGCGGCCGGCCGCGGCTGGTTCTCCAGCGCCAGCGTCGAGGTAGTCCCGAGCAGGGAAAAGATCAGCGCCATCACCCACATCGCGATCGAGATCATCGACGTCCACATGGCGAAGGTGAGATATGTGTCACGCAGCACGGTCGCGCTGGCCCATTGCGCATAGGATTCCGGCGGCCGGAAGTCCTTGTCGATATAGAGCCACATCTCGGTCCGGCGATAATCCTTGGTCAGCGCTTCGCGCGCCTTCAGCACCAGGACGAAGGCCATCAGGGTGGTCAGAAATCCGCCGGTCTGGAACGCCATCTTCGGGTCGAACGACATCCCGGTCATGACGCAGAAAATGCCTAGAGACGCGAACCCGCAGGCTCGCAAAACCGTCTCGTAGGCAATGCGGCGCATATGCTCCATTGTCGCCCCTGAAAGACCTCGGCCCGTTTATCCTAGCAAACGGGAGATTCCGTTACCGCTCACGAACCGGTGTGCGCGCAGCATGCGCGATCGGTCCTCGCGCCTTTATCCGTCATGCCCAATCCGTCACGCCCACGACAGCAGCAGCCCGAGGCCCAGCATCACCGACGCAATTCCGGATGCGGTCTTTGCCGCACGAAACAGCATGGTCTCCAGCCGTTCGCATGCGCCCGCCCGTCCATCGTCGCCGATCGGGCGATCGTCGGGCTCCATCACCAGCCATGGCTCTGTCGCCACAACCCTGTCTTCGGTCAGGAGCAGCGCCCGGACCAGCATCACGGCGGCGTAGAACATCGCCACCGATCCCCCGAGCACCAGGGCCAGGGGAGGATTGAAACTGTAGGCCAGCATCAGAATGCCGGCCGCAAAAGCCGCAACGCCGGCGTCGCGGGCAATCGTGAAGAACGCAAAGCGCGCAAATGTATCCATGCGGGTCTCTCCCTGTAGAGACTGACACCTGCCCCCTTGAACTCTCCCTCCAATACTCTGTCTCGACCAAGCAAACGCTGTGCCGCAAAATCCGCCATCCTCGCCGCAACGCGACCAATATCAGGCTGGTTCCGCAAAGCGGCAGGAAAACGTCATAGCGCCGGTCCGGCGGCGGCGCCTGCTAAAAATTGCTGGATTTTTTAGCCGGTCAGAGGCCGATTTGCAGGAAATTGCCGATGGCCGGAATGGTGAGGACAGCCGTGCCCGCCAGCCAGATCCAGAGCGAGGTCACGGTCGAATCGTCCTTTGCCCCGATATAGCGTTCGTACAGGGCCGCCGGGATGCCGCCGAGGATCACGGTCGCGGTCGACAACATGAGCGAAGCGAAATATGCGATCGCCGCGGTCGAGCCGAATAGCGGCTCCGCCATCAGATAGATCGAGACCTGAAACACGATCACGAAGAACGGATTGAAAATGCCGTTGATCATGCCGAAGAAGGCGATGCCGATATAATAGAAACTGCGTTCGTTCATTGGCCGCCCGCCTTCAGCAGGCCGCTGGCGAAGACGAAAACGAACAGCAGCAGCCTGAGCCAGAACAGCCAGACGAAACCGAACAGCCACAACACCACCGGTGCCGCCGCCTTCGGGGTCACGGGGGCAATGATCTTCAGGAAAGGGTCGGTAATCGCGCAGAAGCCGCGCCAGATGTAGTTTTTCGATTCGGGCTCGACGAACAGCCCGAGCACGGCACGCCCCAGCATGGTGTACATCACCACCGCCAGAACGAAGTTCGGCAGGCTGATATACCAGATGCTCCAGAAGGACGATTGCACGCGGTCGGTCTCTCGGCAGAGAGGCGGCGCTTGTCGAGTGGCCACCCCGGAAGGCGAATAAGGTTTAGCGCAAGCCGCCAGAAGGGTCTCCCAAAAAAGAACGGGGCCCGGAAGACCGGGCCCCGCTTGTTTGACGCCTTCTTGAAGAGGCTTAGTCCTTCTCTTGCATGACCGTGCGGCCACGCGGCTTGCGGATTTCGTCGATGAAGCCTTGCAGTTCCAGCGACGGCGCCTTGGTCATGAGGCTCACCACATAGATCAGCGCGAAGCCGACCGGCATGCCGATCAGACCCGCTGCAATGTTGGTGAGGCCGAACCAGCCGACCTTGCTGGCCAGCGGGTGGCTCGCGGCGACCCAGGTATCCATCGCATTTGGAGCCGCCATGGCCTTGGCCATGTCCGCGATCAGCGGCATGCCGGCCGGGTTGGTCAGGGACGACATTCCGAAATACGCCACGCCATAGCCCGGGAAGTAACGGGTCACGACGAGGTAGAAGATGGCAATGCCGAAGCCGCCGATGATACCGGCGATCGCGCCTGCCGTCGTGGCCCGCTTCCACCAGATGCCCATGACAAGTGCGGGGAAGTTACCAGCCATGGCGAGCGAGAACGCCCATCCCACCATTGCCAGGATGTCCGCGGGTCTTGTCGAGGCGGTTGCCGCCGCGGCGACCGCCACGATCAGCAGCAGGATACGGGCGACCATCAGCCGCTTCACTGTCGGCGCGTTCGGGTCGATCATCTTGTAATAGATGTCGTGCGATAGCGCGTTGGCGATGGCGAGCAGAAGGCCGTCCGCGGTCGAGAGCGCGGCGGCGAGACCGCCGGCGGCGACCAGACCGGAGATCACGTACGGCAGACCCGCAATTTCCGGTGTCGACAGCACGATCACGTCGGTGTTGATGGTGAAGTCCTGCAGGCGGACGACGCCGGTACCTGCTGCCTTACACGCATCGATCACGGCCTGGAGGCTGGCGGCATTCTTGCCGCAAACCTGGATCAGGCCCAGTTCGCCCCAGGTGAACATCCAAGGCCGGATGTCCGCCACGTTGCGTCCGATGATGTTGTTGTAGACCTCGAGCTTCGAGAACGCTGCATAGGCCGGCGCCGAGAAGTACAGGAGGAAGATGAAGAACAGCGACCACGCCACGGACTGACGGGCTTCACGCACCGACGGGGTGGTGAAATAACGCATCAGGATGTGCGGCAGCGAAGCGGTGCCGACCATCATGCACAGAATGATGGCGAAGAAGTTGAGCGGCGTGTAGTTCAGCCACGGTTGGATGTGTGGCTTCAGATTGGCCGCGGTGGCGAGCCCGTCCTTCAGCAGCTGTCCTTCGCGGGCTGTGATGTCCGCAATCGCTTGTCCATAAGTCAGCTGCGGAATCGGAATGCCGTATTGCTTGGTGGACAGGATGATGATCGGGGTCAGATAGGCCACGATCAGCACGATGTACTGGGCGATCTGCGTCCAGGTCACTGCGCGCATGCCGCCCAGCATCGAGCAGAGCAGAATGCCGACAAGGCCGACGAACACCGCCACTTCGAATTGCATCCCAAGGAAGCGCGAAGCGATGATGCCGGTGCCGAAGATCTGCGCCGTCACATAGGTGAAGGAACAGGCCACCAGCACGATCACGGCCAGGAAGCGTGCGAAGTTGCCACCGAACCGGAACGACATGAAGTCCGGAACGGTGTAGGCGCCGAACTTGCGCAGATACGGACCGACCAGCACCGAGACCAGCACGTAGCCGCCAGTCCAGCCGAGCACCCAGGCCAGGCCGTCATAGCCGAGCAGGAACAGCGTGCCGGCCATGCCCACGAACGACGCCGCAGACATCCAGTCCGCGCCGGTCGCCATGCCGTTATAGAAAGCCGGAACGCGCCGGCCCGCGACGTAATATTCGGAAACCTGTGCCGTTCGTGAGAGCACGCCGATGATCGCGTACACCGCGATGGTGAAGAACACGAACAGGTAGCCGAGGATCCTGTTCGGCACACCAACCTGTTCGAGGATCGCCAGGAAGATCACGAAGGCGAAGAAGCCGCCTGCGTAGAGACCGTAAATCTTGCCGAGATTCTTGATGAAGTTGTCGGCGCCTGAAGTCTGAGTGGTCATTGTCGTTGTCTCCCTCAGTCGTCTTCAGCAACGCCGAATTCGCGGTCGATGTTGTCCTGCTGCTTCGCGAATACGAAGAGCTGAACCACGAACACGATCAGCGAGCCTTGGGCGGCCATGTAAAAGCCCAGCGGGAAACCCGCGATGACGATCTTGTTCAGCTGCGGCGCAAACATGTGAATGATGAAGCCGAAGAAGAACCAGATGCCGAGATGGATCCACATCAGGTTGGTCGTCTTTTTCCAATGAGCTTCGTCATTGGCAGACGTCCCAGGGGGTGGTGTTTGTTGTGCCATGGATTAAATGCCCTCCCTCTTGAGTGACCGGACGCGCGCGCATCCGGTGATGAATATGCGGGGAGAGCCGGTCGACCCGGCGGTGTGCGGCACCTCCCCGAATTGCCGCTGTCTGAGACGCGGTCTTGTTGCCGCGCTTGCAGAACGTAACGAAAAATTAACATCGACTGGCGGGCGGGCCTTATAAGACTTTCGGCCAAAGTTGGGCTTTTACCCTCTGAACTTGCTAGTCTTTCGTCGAAGGTGCGTTTCGCACTTGCGAGATGCGGCTGCGGTGCAGCAGAAGAAAGTGCAGGCAAGGTGACGTGATGGGGCTCCTGGATTTTTTGTTGCGCCGCAAACCTCCGATTCAGACGCCGCAGGCACTGGCCGACTTCATCGATGAAAACGCTGCGTTCCTGGTGCAGAAGGGCATCTATGATTATTCGCGTGCCCGATCCGGTCATTTTTCGAAGGTGATGCTGGCGGATGCGGGCTTCCAGAGCGCGCTCAATCGCGCGCGGTGGCGGGCCTTTCCGCTTGGCCTTGCAATGGTCGGCGAGACCGTCGATGGCGTGCTGGCGCCGCAGGCCGGCGGCGACCGCCGGAGCGAACTCGATCCGCTGATCGCGCTGGTGCTGTCGATCTACGATCGCTATCCGCGTCCGGCTGAACTTACCGATGAGGAATGGGCGGCCGGACGGGCCGATCTCGCGCTGCATCTCGAACGGCTGTCGACTCATCCGCCGAAGCGCGTCATCGACATTCCGGTGCCCTTCGCCGATCGCTATTTCGCGATGATGCCGTTCGACAAGCAGTTTCTCACCCCCGACGCTCCGACGGCGCGCAGCTTCATGCAGCTTCATCTCGTCAAGGTTCAGGAGGAATTGATGAATCGCATGGATGCGGGCGCGATGGTGAGGCAGTTGAGCGGCGAGATCTGACGTCTCGCACGGAGCGCCGATATGGCTGCGGTCACCAATGCCACGCCGCTGATTTCGCTCGACGCTGTCGTGATCGATACCGAAACCACCGGTCTCGATCCGCGCAAGGCGCGCCTGCTCGAGGCGGCGGCGGTGCGAATCGTGGCGGGGCGGGTCCAAAGCGAGGGCGCGTTTCAGAGTTACGTCAATCCGCGCGAGCCGATCCCGGCTTTCTCGACCGCGATCCATGGCATCAATGACGCCAAGGTCGCTGAGGCGCCGGTCTTCGGGTCGATGTGGCCGCAATTCCTCGACTATCTCGGACAGTCCGTTGTGGTCGGCCACAGCATCGGCTTCGACCTTGCGATCCTGCAACAGGAATGCCGGCGGGCCGGCGTCGCGTGGGTGTCGCCGCGCGCGGCGCTCGACACGCAGCACCTGGTGCAACTCGTCGACCCGCGTCGCGCCGGCAATTCGCTCGAGGAGCTTGCGGAGTGGCTCGGTGTGACGGTCGGCGGACGGCATTCCGCGTTGGGCGACGCCACCACGACCGCCGGCGTGTTCCTGGCGCTGCTGCCGAAACTGCGGGACAATGGCATCCGCACCTTCGCGGAGGCGACGCAGGCCTGCCGCGCGCTGACCGATGCGCTTGATCGTCAGTATCGCGCGGGATGGGTCACGCCCGATGCCGCGGTCGACCGCGACGGCACCGCGCGGATGCTCGACCGGATCGACAGTTATCCGTATCGCCACCGCATCCGCGACGTGATGTCGAGCCCGCCAAAGACCATCGGCTCCGACCGCACGCTCGGCGATGCGCTGAGCGAATTGATCCGCGAGCGTGTGTCGTCGCTTTATGTAGCGCCGCCCGATATTGCGCACGATCGGCTCCCGGCTTTCGCCGCCGGCATCATCACCGAACGCGATATCCTGCGAGCCATGGCGATCGAAGGCGAGGGCGCGCTGAAGCTCTGCGTCGAGCAATTCATGAGCCGGCCGCTTGCCACCATCCCGTCGGATGCTTTCGTTTATCGCGCGATCGGCCGCATGAGCCGGCTGAAAATCCGTCATCTCGGCGTGACCGACGAGGCCGGCTTCGTCACCGGCGCATTATCCGCGCGCGACCTGCTGCGGTTGCGTGCGGGCGACGCCGTTTCGCTCGGCGACGAGATCGACGAAGCCGATACCGTGCCCGCGCTCGGCGCCGCCTGGGCGAAGCTGCCGCAGGTCTCAGGCTCGCTGCTCGCCGAGGGCCTGTCGGCGCGAGAGGTGGCCGCGATCATTTCCCGTGAACTTGGCGCGCTGACCCGGCAGGCCGCGGTGATCGCCGAGCGGCGCATGCTGGAAGCCGGCGACGGCGACCCGCCATGTCCCTATGTCATGACCGTCCTCGGCTCCGCGGGTCGCGGCGAAAGCCTGCTGGCGATGGACCAGGACAATGCGATCGCGTTCGAACGCGGTGACCCGGACGGTCCGGAAGACCGGTGGTTCGCGCGGCTCGGCCAGCACGTGGCCGATATCCTGAACGAGGTCGGCGTTCCCTATTGCAAGGGCGGGGTGATGGCGAGCAACGCGCAGTGGCGCGGCTCGGTCGCGACCTGGCGCGCACGGATCGCCGAATGGATCACCCGGTCGCGGCCACAGGACCTTCTGTCCGTCGACATCTTCTTCGACATGCGGGGCGTCTACGGCAAGCTCGAACTGGCCGATGCGCTGTGGCGCGATGCCTTCGACGTCGCGAAGGGCCAGAGCAGTTTTGCCAAGCTGCTCGCCGAAGCGTCGGGCCGGTCCGAACGTGGCCTGGGATTGTTCGGACGCATCCTGACGCACAAGGGCCGCATCGATCTAAAGCGCGCCGGCCTGTTCGGCATCGTATCGACGGCGCGGGTGCTCGCGATCCAGCATCATGTGCTGGAACGGGCGACGCCGGCCCGATTGCTGGGCGTGCGCGCACTCGATGTCGGCGGCGATTCCGACATGGACGCGCTGGTCGAAGCCCATGCGACATTTCTGGCACTGATCCTGTCGCAACAGATCGAGGACATCCAGCAGGGCAAGCCTGCGACCAACACCGTCGCGGTCAGGCGGCTGTCGGGGCAGGAGCGGGAGCGGTTGCAAACGGCTCTGCAGGCGGTTCGTCACCTTGACGACCTGACGCGGGATTTGCTCTTTCGGCATTGACCGGGTGTCATCGGAAGGTGTTTGCCATGCGACGTCTTTTTGCGGTTGCGCTGTTTGGTATCGTTCTGGGGATTGCGCTTGCGCAGCTTCCTTCCGGCTGGTTTGCCGGATCGTCGGCGAACGCGCAGGCGGGAAAGCCCGCGCTGTTCGTCAACATGACCACCGGCGATTCATGGCGCGGCTGGATGGGGCTGCATTTCGCCCACAACACCATGAAGATGGGGCATCAGGTTACGATCTTCCTCAATCTCGATGCTGTGAAGCTCGCCGCCAAGACCGGCGAGCAGGAGAAGCGACCCTCCATGCAGCGCATCCCGCGCGACATCGTCGTCGAGTTCATCAAGGACGGCGGCAAGGTGCTGATCTGCGGACCGTGTCTCTCTGAATTCGGCCTGAAGCTAGACGATCTCGTCGCTGGCGTCGAACTCGGCAAGCCGGGCTATACGCAGAGCTTCATCTTCGCGGAAAACGCCAAGACGCTGACCTGGTGACCCTGATGTCGTGTCCGCCCGCTACACCTTGAACCGCGGATCGAGGTAGTCGCGCAGCGAGTCCCCGAACAGGTTGAAGGAAAACACCGCGAGCGAAATCGCGGCGCCGGGGAACAGGATCATCCACGGCGCCTCGCGGTAGAAGTCGGCGGCGTTGCCGGACAGCATCAGGCCCCACGCCGCGGTCGGCTCGGCAACCCCGAGGCCGAGGAAGGACAGCGAGGCTTCCGCCAGGATCGCCTGCGCGATGAAGGCCGTCAGCATGATGAGATAGGGCGCGACCACATTCGGCGCCATGTGCCGGAAGATGATGCGGCTGTTGGAATAGCCGGCCGCCCGCGCGGCGTCGACATAGGGCATCACCCGCACCGAGAAAGCGGCGGCGCGGACCACGCGCGCCACCCGCGGAATGATCGGGATCGCGATCGCGAAGATCAGGTTGACGTCGACGCCGCCGATGACGAAGCGGCGGAGTGCCGCGACCACCACCAGCGCCAGCACGATCAGCGGGAATGCCAGCAGGATATCCATGAAGCGCTGGATGATGTTGTCGATGCGACCACCGAAATAGGCCGACGCGACGCCGAGGATCGCGCCGATGGTCGAGCCGACGAAAGACGAGGTAAAGCCGATCACCAGCGCGGTGCGCGATCCGTAGATCAGCCGCGAGCAGATATCGCGGCCATAGGCGTCGGTGCCGCACCAATGCTCCCAGGACGGCGGCGCCAGGATCGAGGCGAAGTCGATCGCCAGCGGGTCGTAAGGGGCGACCCATTCCGAGAAGATGCCGGCGAACATCATCGCGACGATGATGACGAAACTGATCGCACCCAGCGGCTGCTGCTTGCAGAACTCGATATACGGGTTCGGCCCGCGCTTCGCGACTTCGTTGATGGCGGGAGCTGCGATTGTCATGAGTTATAACGGATCCGGGGATCGAACACCGCATAGAGCAGATCGACGATCAGGTTGACGAATACGTAGAAGGCGGCAATCAGCATCACCATGCCCTGGATCAGCATGAAGTCGTTGCGCGCCACGCTCTGCACGAACAGCTGGCCGATGCCGTTGAGGTTGAATACCTGCTCGGTGACCACGAGGCCGCCGATCAGGAACGTGAATTCGAGGCCGATGACGGTGATGGCGGGTAGCAGCGCGTTGCGCAAAGCATGCCGCGAGATCACCAGCTTCTCGTAGACGCCCTTGGCGCGAGCGGTGCGGATGTAATCCTCGTTGAGGACTTCCAGCAGCGAGGACCGGATCATCCGCGCCACGACCGCGCAATAGCGGTAACCGACCGCCATGGCGGGCCAGATCAGTTGCGTGAAATTGGCCCAGGGGTCGACATAGAATGGCGTGAAGGTGATCGGCGGCAACCAGTTGAAGAAGGCCAGCAGGCTCAGCATGATCAGCATGCCGAACCAGAAGGATGGAATCGAAAGCCCGCCAATTGTCAAAATGCGGATGGCGTAGTCGATCCAGGTGTCGCGATAGAGCGCCGCCATGGTGCCCATCGGTATCGCCAGCAGGACCGCGATGATGGTCGCCATCAGCGCGACCTGCATCGACAGTTCGAGGCGCAGCGAGATTTCCTCCATCACCGGGCGTTCGGTCCACATCGATATGCCGAGGTCGCCCTTCGCCATATTGACCATCCACTCGCCGAATTGCGTGAGCAACGGCCGGTCGAGTCCCAGGCGCTTGCGTTCGGCTTCCACAACTGCCTGGGTGACGTTGCCGCCGTCGCCGCGGAGCTTCACCTCCACGATGTCGCCCGGCACCACCCGCAGCATGAAGAACACGAGCACCGCGACGCCGAGCAGGGTCGGGATCATCAACAGCACGCGGTTAACGGTGTAGCGAAGCATCGGGACGTCTTTCGAAGAGGAAAATCCCACTCCCCGCCATAGCGGGGAGTAGGGCATGGGCCGGATCAGGAATTCAGCCAGACGCCTTCGAGCTGCTGGCCGAGATTGTGGCTGGGTGACATCTGCCATCCCATCAGGTTCTTGTGCGTCAGCACGATCCGGTGCCACCAGAGCAGCGGCTGCTGATAGGCCTGATCGAACAGCCGCTTCTCCAGCGCCTGGATGTGACCCTTGCGCTTTTCCGGATCGCTCTCGCGCAATTGCAGCTCGAACAGCCGGTCGATCTCCGGATCGTTGGAGCGTGACAGGTTGAGCGGGTTGTTCTTGTGCGACAGATATTTGGTCAGGGAGAGCGTCGGATCGTCGTTGAAGAGGTTGGAGAAGTCGATCGCGACTTCATAATTGCCGCTGTTCATGGCGGCGATATAGGGCGCGGTGTCCGACTGCTTGTGCTCGGCGGTCACGCCAATCTGGCGCCACTGATCGACCAGGAAGATGCCGGCCGGCGTGTAGGGCATCGCCAGATTACGATTCCACAGAGTGAATTTCAGATTCTCGTGGCCCGCTTCCTTGAGCAGCTTGCGCGCCTCTTCACGGGATTTCTTGATGTCCTTCGAGAAGCCCGGAAGCTTGACCAGTTCCGCCTCCGGTGTTGCCAGCGGAGAACCGGGCCGCACCACGCCGCCGACCGAGCGCAACGTTGAGATGCGAGACAGCCCCTGGCTGCCACCCCAGCGGTCGATCGCCATCAGCAAAGCGCGGCGGACGCGGACATCGTCGAACGGTGGCTTCTCGACGTTGAACAGGACCAGCAGGTTGAGCGTCCAGCTGGATTCCTCGACCCGCAGCTTGTCACCCATCGCCGCCACCAGGCGATCGCGCTCCGCCGGCGAGACGCCGCGGAATTCGCCCAGCACCTGCCCGCCCTGCAACGCGTTCAGCATCGCCGCTGCCTGCAGGGTGAAGATGCCGCGGAAGGTGTCGAGATAGGGCAGGTCCTTCTTGAAGTAATTCTCGTTGCGCTTGCCGGAGACGTGGCTGCCCTTGACGTGCTCGACGAAGGTGAAGGGGCCGGTGCCGTTCACCTTGGTGCGCGGCAGCGCAGGGTTTTCCGCCAAATCCTTGGCGGCATAGATCACGTTCCAGGGGCTCGCGAAATGATCGAGCATCGAGGAGTTGGACGCCTTCATCTTGAAGACGACCGTCAGCGGGTCGGGTGTCTCGATCGTGTCGATGTCGGCGAAGGTCGCCTTGCGATTCGACACCACGCCCTGAGGCGGATTGCGCAGACGATCATAGGTTGCCTTGATGTCGGCGGAGGTAAGCGCCGTGCCGTCGTGGAACTTGACGTTCGGCTTGAGCTTGAAGGTGTAGCTCATCTGGTCGGGCGCGACCTGCCAGGATTCCGCAAGGTCGCCCTCGATCTCAGGGAATTTGTCGAGGTTGTAGCGCAGCAGGGTGGAATAGAACGGCGCAACGAGATGCAGCGTGGCGTAGGTGTCGCTGGCATGCGGATCGTAATGCGGCGCTTCCGCGCTGATTGCGAAATTGAGATTGCCGCCGCGCTTGGCTTTCTCGGCTTGGGCATAGGCCTTGGTGAAGTCGAAATTCAGGCTGCCCATGCCGAGAGCGAGCGCTCCAGCGGTCCCCTTCAATGCAGTGCGTCTCGAAATTTTCATTGTTGTCCTCCCTTTCGTCGGCATTTTTGCCGTCCGTCATTGCCAGTGTCGTCCCACTTTTATCGTCGACGTTACCTCACACCTTGATGCATGCCGCAAAATGACCCGGCCGCTTCTCTTCCAGCACCGGCACGACCTGCCGGCATTCCTCGCTTGCCATTGGGCAGCGTGTATTGAACACGCAACCCGAGGGCGGCGACAAGTGTGAGGGCAATTCGCCCTTGATAAGCCGCGGCTCGCGGCCCTTCTCGATGGTTGGATCGGGGATTGGCGCTGCGTCGAGGAGCACCTTGGTGTAGGGATGCAGCGGCTCGCGGTAGATCGCATCGCGATCGGCGACTTCCATGACGCGGCCGAAATACATGACCACGACGCGCATCGAAATGTGTCGCACCACGGCAAGATCGTGGGCGATGAACAGATAAGCGAGGCCGAGCCGGCGCTGCAGGTCTTCGAGCAGATTGATGATCTGTCCCTGGATGGATACGTCCAGTGCCGACACTGCTTCGTCGCAGACGATGAAGGACGGTTCCATCGCCAGCGCGCGCGCGATCCCGACGCGCTGGCGCTGGCCGCCCGACAATTGGTGCGGATAGCGTGCCGCCATTTCCGGGCGCAGGCCGACCTGTTCGAGTAGTTGCGCGACCCGGGCGTACTCTTCCTTGCGGCCGGGCACGAGACGGTAGACATGCAGAGGTTCGCCGATGATCTGGCCGACCGTCATGCGCGGATTGAGCGACGAATAGGGATCCTGGAAGATCACCTGGATCTTGCGGCGGACTGCCTTCATGTCGGAGGCGCTGGCGGCCGACAGGTCCATCCCCTCGAACCGCAATTCGCCGCTGGTCTTGTCTTCCAGCCGCAGGATCAGCCGGCCGACGGTGGTCTTGCCGCAGCCGGATTCGCCAACCAGGCCAAGCGTTTCGCCGGGGAAGATGTCGAACGAGACATCCTGCACCGCGCGCACCGTGCCGCTGGCGCCGCGCAGGCCGCCGCGCACCTCGAAATGCTTGGTGAGATTGCGGACCGTCAGCAGCGGCTCGCCGGTCTTGGCTTCGGTCACGGTCGAGCCGGCGCCGGCGGCGGCCCAGGTGAGCTTGCCCTCCGCGATCTCGGAGATGCGGTGACAGCGCGAGAGCCCGCCGGTGTCGGTACGGATCAGTCCGGGTTCGGTGTCGCAGATCGCGATCTTGTACGGGCATCGCGGTGCAAAACGGCAGCCGGGCGGGGGCGCGGCCGCGTTGGGCGGCAGGCCCTCAATGGTCTCCAGCTTGTCGCCCCGCGGCCGGTCTAGCCGGGGCACAGACCGCAAAAGTCCCATCGAGTAGGGGTGGCGCGGACGATGGAATACGTCGTCGGCATCGCCCTCCTCGACCAGACGGGAGGCGTACATCACGATGACGCGGTCTGCATATCGCGCCACCACGCCGAGATTATGCGTGATCACGATCAGCGCAATGTTGAGCCTGCGCGACAGGTCCTTCATCAGTTCCAGGATCTGCGCCTGGATGGTCACGTCGAGGGCGGTGGTCGGCTCGTCGGCGATGATCAGCTTGGGATTGCACGCCAATCCGATCGCGATCATGACGCGCTGCCGCATGCCGCCGGAGAATTGATGCGGATATTGTTCGAGCCGGCGCGCCGGATCGGGGATGCCGACCAGGCCGAGCAGTTCGATGGCGCGGGCGCGCGCCTCCTCCGCGGTCATGCCGAGATGGATGGTGAGCGGCTCGGTGATCTGCAGTCCGATGGTCAGGATCGGATTGAGCGAGGTCATCGGCTCCTGGAAGATCATCGAGATCTCGCGGCCTCTGAGCTCGCGCATCTCCTCTTCTGAGAGCATTAAAAGATTGCGGCCATTGAACATCACCCGGCCTTTGGGGATGCGGCCGGTCAATCTGGGCAAGAGCCGCATGATCGACAGCGCCGAAACCGACTTGCCGGAGCCGGATTCGCCCACGATCGCGACCACCTCGCCGGGGTCGACATGAAACGACAGCCCCTCCACCGCGCGGACCACGCCGCGGGAGGTCTGGAACTGCACATGGAGGTCGTCGACCTCAAGCAAGGATGAGGCGGCCGTTGCGCCCGCCCGCTCCTGCGTCTCCACCCGCTGTTCGATGGTACCCACCGATTATTTTTTATTATCCCAATAACAGCCTATACCGGATCGGCCGGCCGAGAACCACCTCGAAAACCATCCGTCGTCCTGACGGAATCTGTTATGAGCTGGCTGCGGGAAAACGCCGCAGGAGAAGGTCAACGTTGCGATGAATGGCGCTTTTTTTGGCGACTTGCTGCAGACGATCTCAGACCGCGGAAGAAAACTTCTGACGCGGCGCACAAACGCGGTCACCCGCTCTGCCGATTTTGTTGTGCTCTGTGAAGATCTGCTGTCCGGGCGGGGTGAAGCCTCCGGGGTAGCGCTGGCCCGCGAAATCCTCAATCGCTACGCGGCGCTGACCATCGGCCCCCGTACCGCTTTCTTCGAAGCTCTGGCCCAGCAATTCGGTCCCGATCAGGCGCGGATGGAAAAGGCGATTGCAGCCTGGCAGGCCAGCCCCAGCGACAAAACCGCAGGCGAGGTCCATCAGGCCGCCGAGCCGCGCCGTCAGGAACTGTTCCGCAGGCTCAACCTTGCGCCGGGTGGAACCGCGGCCCTGGTGCGGATGCGCGAGCAACTGCTCGACGCCATGGCGCACCGCAGCGATCTCGCGGTGGTGGACGCCGACTTCGTGCATCTGTTCTCGTCATGGTTTAATCGCGGGTTTCTGGTGCTCCGCGATATCGACTGGTCGACGCCGGCCAATATCCTGGAAAAGATCATCAAGCACGAGGCGGTGCACAAGATCCGGAGCTGGGACGATCTGCGCCGTCGTATCGATCCGGACGACCGCTGCTGTTTCGCGTTCTTCCATCCGGCGCTGGTCGACGAGCCGCTCATCTTCGTAGAGGTCGCGCTCACCGATGACATGCCGGGTTCGATTGCGCCGATCCTGTCGGCCAGCCGCACCATACTCGATGCAAATCAGGTCGATACCGCGACTTTTTATTCGATCTCCAATTGCCAGCGCGGTCTTGCCGGCGTGTCGTTTGGCAACTTCCTGATCAAGCAGGTGGTCGAGGAGATTTCGAAGATCAATCCGCGTCTCAAGACTTTCGTGACGCTGTCGCCGGTCCCGGGCTTTGCAAGCTGGCTGAAGCGCGAACGGCAGTCCGATTCCTCGCGTGCGTTGACGCAGGACGACCTCGATGCGCTGGCGAATCTCGATATCGAAGGCTGGTGGCAAATCGCCGAGACCCGCGAGCCGGTCGAGGAGCCGCTGAAGCGGGCGGCGGCGTGGTATTTCCTGCATGCACGCAACGCCCGCGGTCTGCCGGCCGATCCCGTCGCACGTTTCCACCTGGGCAACGGCGCGCGACTTGAGAAAATTCATTTTCTCGCCGATTCCTCCGAGAACGGCATGCGCCAGTCCTATGGCGTCATGGTCAACTACCTCTACGATCTCGATGACATCGAAAAGAATCACGAGGCCTTCGCCGAGACGCGCACCGTGGTCACGTCCAGCGCCGTCAAGAAAATGGCGCGCCCCGGTCCGACCGGCGATCTCATTCCTGTGTCCAACAAAGCTTGAAGTTCTAGATCATGAATCTGTTTGAAACGATCCGTTCGCGTGTCGCGTCACAAGCGCGTTTGTTCATCGTCAAAACCGACGGCACGACTTTGTCCTATGGCGACATGCTTGAACGCACCGCTCAGATGGCAAATGCGCTGGTGCTGTCCGGAGTCGAGCCGGGTGATCGCGTCGCGGTCCAGGTCGAGAAGACGGTCGAAAATCTGCTGCTTTATCTCGCGACGCTGCGTGCCGGTGCGGTCTATTTGCCGCTCAACACAGCCTATACGCTGACCGAGTTGGATTACTTCATCGGCGATGCCGAGCCGAAGCTCGTCGTCTGCGATTCTTCAAAGCGCGAGGGACTTGCGGAGATTGCCAGCAAGCGCGGTGTGGCGTCGGTTGAAACGCTGGATGCGAAGGGGCAGGGGAGCCTGATCGACGCCGCCGCCAGGGCGCCGAAGGATTTTGCCGATGTGCCGCGCGAGGACGATGACCTTGCCGCGATCCTTTACACCTCCGGGACCACCGGCCGGTCAAAGGGCGCGATGCTGACGCACCGCAATCTTGCGTCGAATGCCGAGACCTTGAGGGATTACTGGCGCTTCACCGACAAGGACGTGTTGCTGCATGCGCTGCCCATCTACCACACGCACGGCCTGTTCGTAGCCAGCAACACGCTGATGTTCGCCGGCGGCGCAATGATCTTCCTGTCGAAATTCGACGCCGACGAGGTCATGCGCTATCTGCCGAAGGCAACATCGATGATGGGCGTGCCGACATTCTACACGCGGCTGCTCAAGCATCCCGGCCTGACAAAGGCGGCCTGCGCGCATATGCGGCTGTTCACGTCCGGCTCGGCGCCGCTGCTTGCCGAGACCCATGACGAATTCCGCGCAAAGACCGGTCACGCCATTCTCGAGCGCTACGGCATGACCGAGACCAACATGAATACCTCGAATCCCTATGACGGCGACCGCATCGCCGGCACCGTGGGTTTCCCGCTGCCGGGGGTTCAAGTCCGTATCGCCGAGGCTGACTCCGGCAAGGTGCTGCCGCAGGGCGAGATCGGCGTGATCGAGGTGAAGGGGCCGAACGTATTTCCGGGCTATTGGCGGATGCCCGACAAGACCAAGGCGGAGTTCCGAGCGGACGGCTTTTTCATCACCGGCGACGTCGGCAAGATCGACGAGCGCGGCTATGTGCATATCGTCGGACGCGCCAAGGATCTGATTATCACCGGCGGTTTCAACGTCTATCCGAAAGAGGTCGAGAGCGAGATCGACGCATTGCCTGGCGTGGTCGAATCGGCCGTGATCGGCTGCCCGCATCCGGATTTCGGCGAGGGGGTGACCGCGATCGTGGTCCTGAAAAAGGACTCAATCGCGGACGAGAAGGCAGTCATTGCGAATCTCGAGGGGCGGCTGGCCAAGTTCAAGCTGCCGAAGCGCGTGATTTTCGTCGATGACCTGCCGCGCAACACCATGGGCAAGGTGCAGAAGAACGTGTTGCGGGAGCAGAACGCCAAACTCTATTCCTGACGAGAGACAAGGGCCTGCATGCGCCATCTGGCTATCGGATTTGCAATCGCAGTATTCTCGGTCCACGGCGCGATGGCGCAGGACAAGTCCGCCAAGCCATCCTCTGCCACGCCGTCTTCCGCCAACCCGTCGCCCGACACGGCGATGGCGGAATATCGTAAGAAGCACGCGGAATGCCTGGCGGCGCGTGCGAAGCATGAAGCCGTCGCCGTGCCGTACTGGTCGCGCGTCGGCGAATTGCGTCAGGCACGCATGGCCAAGCGGCGTGCCGGCCAGCCGGTGACGCTCTCCGATTATGTACTCGAACAGCCGCCGCTTTATTCCGGCCCGGCCTGTCCGCGCGATCCGTCCGTACGGCAGGAGGATCAGCCCGACGACAAGCCCGAGCTTCCGGTGGTGGCGGACTTCCTGCGCAGCGCCAAGGAGCATTTCGATTTCGCGCCCGAGCAGGCCAAGGAGATCGACTTCAAGCGCGCTTACGTGAAAACCGCGTCCGAGGCCGGCATTACCCGCGAGCAGATTGTTCGCATTTATAGCTTCGAGACCGGCGGCAACGGCCGCTACGACGCTCAGGCCGGGCTTATTTTCAACAAGCCGAACGCGCGCGCGATCTCGACCGCGCTTGGCTACAACCAGCTGCTGACCGCCAACACCGCCAGCCTGCTTGCCGGAAAGGGCGACCGGTTCGTGAAGGTGCTGCAGGCGCGCGCTGCCGAATTATCCGGGGAGCGGCGCAAGACGCTGGAGCGCAAGATTGAAATTCTGAAGCGGAAGGTGGCGTTCAGCAAGACCGTGCCGGAGCGGTGGAGCGATCACGTCAAACTGGCCCGCACCCAGAAGGGTTTGGCGCTCCACGCGCTCAACCTGGACATCGATATCGGGCCGCTGCTGCAGACGCAGAAGCTGCTCGATTCAGTCCGCTTTGCGAAGGTCAAGGGTATCGACCGGACGCTGACGGCTGCTGAACTCGAGATGATGAATCTCACCGGTGACGGTAATGGTTTCGACATGCTGTCGCTGACACCGGAGATGCGTGCACAGGTGCCGACTTCGAACTTCTTCCAGCGGCTCGGCTATGAGCGCAATCCGATCGCCATCCGGACCAAGGTGGTCGAAAAGCTGATCGCCGAAACCAATGCGGTGATGGACAACAGAAGCCAGGCCGACGGCGCGAAGGATCTGGCGCGACTGTTGGAGTGATCTGCGGAATGCTCCCACCCAAACAAAAAAATGGCCCGCAGCGATGCGGGCCATTCTGTCATTCGGCCGGATTAGTTCAGCGTGATATTTGCCTTCCTGATCACTTCGCCCCAGCGCTTGTATTCGCCGGCGACGAAGGCGCGAGTCTGTTCCGGTGTGGCCAGCACCGCGGTCAGGTTCTGCTTGTCGAATTGCGCCTGCACGTCCGGCGCGTTGAAGGCTTTCTTTGCCTCGGCATAGAGCCAGTCGATGATTGGCTGGGGCGTCTTGGCCGGCACGAAGAAGCCGAACCACGGACCGCTCTCGAGCTCGGGCAAGCCCGCCTCGGCGACCGTCGGCACGTCAGGCAGCGACTTCGCCCGGCTTGAATCGGCGATCGCGATCGCGCGAACCTTCTCGCCCTGGATCTGCGGCACGGCGATCGTCAGCACGTCGAACAGCATGGTGACATGGCCGGCGATCAGGTCCTGCTGGGCCGGTGCACCGCCACGATAGGGCACATGGTTGATGTCGATGCCGGCCGCCGACTTGAACTGCTCGCCAACGATATGCCCGGTGCTGCCGTTGCCCTGCGAGGCGAAGGTCAGCTTGCCAGGATTGGCCTTGGCATAGGCGATCAATTCCTTCAGCGTCTTGGCTGGCACCGAAGGATTGACGACCAGCACGTTCGCCGTCTTTGCCGCGATCGTGACCGGCACCAGGTCCGTTTCCGGGTCGTAGTTCAGCTTCTGCAAGTGCGGGAGGATCGCGTTCGTGGCGTGGAAGCCGACATAGACCGTGTATCCGTCCGGCGGCGACTTGGCGACGAAGTCAGCTGCGATTGCGCCGCCGGCCCCGGTCTTGTTCTCGACCACGGCAGTCTTGCCGGCCTCGTTCAGTTTCTGCGCGAAAGCACGGCCGACGATATCGGCGACGCCACCTGGCGGCGTCGGCACGATAATCCTGATTGGTTGCGACGGATAAGTCTGCGCGACGGCATATGGCGCTACCGCACAAGCAATCACTGCGGCGAATGCCAAAGATAAGGCACGTTGATGCACGGGGTTCCTCCTTCTGTGGTCTTGTTGTGACGTTTCGTTGGAATCGAAATACCACGGATTGACCGCCCGGGCCTGCCAAGACTATGTCGCAGGCGAAGAAAGTGTCCCGCATCGTGGGTTTTTCGTTCAATTCTCGGCCGAACCAGTATTGCTCTTCCCTTCTGGCGAGAAACCACTACATCGCCGCTGCAAGGCCCACATACATGTCTTCTGTCATCTCGATCCAGAATCTGTCCAAGACCTACGCAACCGGCTTTCAGGCGCTGAAGAGCGTTTCGCTGGACATCCGCGCGGGCGAGATTTTTGCGCTGCTGGGCCCCAACGGCGCTGGCAAGACCACGCTGATCGGCATCGTCTGCGGTCTCGTCAATGCCAGCACCGGCAAGGTCACGGTTGCCGGTCATGATATCGTCGAGGATTACCGCCCGGCGCGCGCGATGATCGGTCTGGTGCCGCAGGAATTGCACACCGACTCGTTCGAGACGGTATGGGCCACCGTCAGCTTCAGCCGCGGCCTGTTCGGTAAGCCCAAGGACCCGGCCTATATCGAAAAAATCCTCAAGTCGCTGTCGCTGTGGGACAAGAAGGATTCCAAGATCCTGACCCTTTCGGGCGGCATGAAGCGCCGTGTCATGATCGCAAAGGCGCTGTCGCACGAGCCGCGCATTCTGTTCCTCGATGAACCGACCGCCGGCGTCGATGTCGCGCTGCGCAAGGACATGTGGCAGGTGGTGCGCGAGTTGCGGGCTTCCGGCGTCACCATCATTCTCACCACCCATTATATCGAGGAAGCCGAAGACATGGCCGACCGCGTCGGCGTGATCTCGAAAGGCGAGATCGTGCTGGTCGAGGACAAGGCCGAACTGATGCGCAAGCTCGGCAAGAAGAAACTCACCGTTCAGTTGCACAAGCCGCTCGATGCGGTGCCGGAGCCGCTCGCGAAATATGGGCTTGCCTTGGTGAACGACGGCACCGAGTTGGTCTATGCCTACGACACCAAGGGCGAACGCACCGGCATCACCGCGCTTTTGTCCGACCTGAACGCCGCGAATATCCGTTTCCGGGATCTGCAGACCGAACAATCCTCGCTGGAGGATATTTTTGTCGGACTGGTGGAGCGCAAATGAACTGGCGGGCGATTCTTGCGATCTACAGGTTCGAGATGGCGCGCACCTGGCGTACGCCGATGGGGAGCATCCTCTCGCCGGTGATCTCGACCTCGCTCTATTTCGTAGTGTTCGGCGCCGCTATCGGCTCGCGCATCCAGGAAGTCAACGGCGTCGATTACGGCGCCTTCATCGTGCCCGGCCTCGTGATGATGATGCTGCTCACGCAGAGCGTGATGAATGCGTCGTTCGGCATCTACTTTCCGCGCTTTGTCGGCACGATCTACGAAATCCTGTCGGCGCCGGTGTCGTTCATCGAGATCGTGATCGGCTATGTCGGTGCGGCGGCGACCAAGTCGATCCTGCTCGGCGCGATCGTGCTGGTGACTGCGGGTTTCTTTGTGCCGCTGAAGATCGCCCATCCGGTCTGGATGGTGTCGTTCCTGGTGCTGACCGCGGTGACCTTCAGCCTGCTCGGCTTCATCATCGGCATCTGGGCCGACGGCTTTGAGAAGCTTCAGGTGGTGCCGCTCTTGATCATCACGCCGCTCACCTTTCTGGGCGGCAGCTTCTACTCGATCGATGTGCTGCCGCCATTCTGGCAGACGGTGAGCCTTTTCAACCCGGTCGTGTATCTGATTTCGGGCTTCCGCTGGAGCTTTTTCGAAGTGTCCGATGTCAATGTTAGCGTCAGTCTTGGCATGACGCTCGCATTTCTGGTCGGCTGCCTCATCGCAGTGTGGTGGATTTTCCGCACCGGCTACCGGCTGAAGGCTTAGCATTCGGTCTCCTGTCCCGGGCGCAGTTCCACGCTGCGGAGCGTCGGGGACAGGAGGCTTGCGCGACCCTTACCGCGTGGCCTTCCACACCGCATCTGTTTTCAAGCCGCCGCTGGCTTTCCCGTTGATCTCTTTTTCGGTCACCGTGCCAGTGTAACGCGTGCCGCCGGCGGTGAATGCGATCTGGTCGCCGGTCAGCTTGCCTTCCGTCACTGGCGTGATGACGTTGCCGTTCTTCAGCGTGCCCTTGACGTCCTGATAGGTCTGCTCGAGCGTCAGCTCACCCTCCGGCGTCTTCCAACTGCCCTGAACCTTGGCCGGCACCAGCCAGAAATAGGCGGTGCAGTGCGAGGTGCAGACCTCGCCTCCGTTTAGCGAGACTGTCTGGTCCGCTCGCCAGTCGCCCATGTCGAAGGAGTTCGACACCAGACGGGTTCCGGGCTTCATGTTCAGCAATATGGGACGCAGCTTGACGTTGAGCGACGGCAACAGAAACATCGTGATGACGGTCGCCTTGGAAAAATCGCTCTCGAAAATGTCGGCCTTCTCGAAAGTGGCCTTGGCGCTCACACCTTCCTTCTCGGCATTCTGCTTCGACAAGGCGACCATGTCCGGATTATATTCGATGCCCTTCGCCGTGGCGCCGCGCTTGGCCGCGGTGATCACGGTGCGGCCGTCGCCGGAGCCGAGATCGATCACGTAGTCGTTCGCGGTCACCTTGGCCATGTCGAGCATCTTGTCGACGAGGTTCTGATTGGTCGGCACCCAGACCACGTCCTTGCCGCGCTGTCCGACTTTCGGCTCGAACGCGGGAGCGGGCTGCGCGATTGCGCAATTGAGCGCCACTACAGCCGAAACGCAGGAGCCCGTCATCACCCGCACGGAATATCTGAATGCCTGCATTATACTCTCCTTCGCTGCGGTCAGCTGCCGCGCTTCGCTTGCCATGTTTTACCGGACTTGGTGGTGCCTTCAATGAGATTGCCGCGGACTTTGCCGGAATAGGAGACGCCGCCCGCAGTGAATGTCAGTTCGTCCGCCACCAGCCGTCCGTCGGTGAACGGCACGATCGCGTCCCCGTTCGTGATCGTGCCGGAGAAGGTCTGGAACTGCTGTTTGAGCGATAGTTTGCCGGCATTGCCGTTTGTCTCGATGGTCCAGTCGCCATCGACCTTCGCCGGTACGATCCACAACAGCGCCTTGCAGAAGAAGAAATCGCATTCCTCACGCAGCGACTCGACCTGGTCAGGCATCCATCCGCCCATCTCGAACGTGTTGGAGACCACGCGGGTTCCGGGCTTCATGTTGAGGATGGACGGACGCAGCTTGATATTGAGATCGGGGAGTAGGAACAGCACCACCACCGTGGCATTCGAAAAATCGGTGGCGAACATGTCGGCGCGTTCAAATGTTGCCTTGTCGCCGACGCCCTCCTTGGCCGCATTCGCGGTTGCGACCGCAACGAGGTTTGCGTCGAATTCGATGCCGCGCGCGTTGGCGCCGCGTTTGGCGGCGGCAATCACCGCCCGCCCGTCGCCGGAACCGAGATCCACCACGCGGTCCGCTGCGGTGACCTTGGCGAGATCGAGCATCATCTCGATCAAGGCGCTCGGTGTCGGCACCCAGATCGCATCCTTGCCCGGCTGCCCGACCAGAGGTTTGGCCGGTCGCTGTGCCGGTTGCGCAAGTGCGACCGGTTGCGAAAGGCAGATCGCAAGGCATGCGGCCGTCGCCAGCCGCATGCTTCGCGCGATGGATTGTCGAAGCGCGCTCACGCGCGTCTCGCGTTCCATTTTTGACCGGTTGCGGTCACGCCTTCGATCCTGCGGCCGTCCACCTTGCCGCGATATTCGGTTCCGCCTGCTGTGAACGTGATCTCATTGCCATTAAGCTTGCCGTCGGTGATCGGCGTAGCCGTTCTGCCGCGCCGCATGGTGCCGGTGAAGGTTTGGTATTTCTGCTTGATCGTGATGGTGTTGCGTCCCATGCGCCAACGGCCCTCGATCCGGGCCGGCACGATCCACAGAAGAGCCTTGCAATAGGTCTGGCAGTCGCTTTCGACTTCCGCAACCTGGTCCGGCTCCCAGTCGCCCATCTCGAAGGAGTTCGAGACGACCCGTGTTCCCGGCCTCATGCGGAGGATCGTGGGGCGCAGCCTCTCGTTCAGCTCCGGCAGCAGGAACAGTGTCAGCACGTCGGCATTCTGGAAGTTGGTCTTGAAGATATCGCCGCGGCGGAAGGTGGCCTTTTCGCTGACGCCGGCCTTCTTGGCGTTGAAGCGCGACAGCTCGACCATCTTCGGATTGTACTCGATCCCGAGTGCGGTGGACCCACGCTGCGCCGCCGTGATCACGGTGCGGCCATCGCCCGAGCCGAGATCGATGAGCTTGTCCTTCGGCGTGAGCTCCGCCAGGTCCAGCATCTTGTTGACGAGCGTATTGGCAGTTGGCCACCAGACGACGTCCTTGCCGTCCTGGCTGACCTCCGGAACGAAGGGCGGCTGCTCCCCTTTGGCCGCGGGGGCCTCGGCGGCTTTCGCAGCCGGCGTGTCGGGCGCTGCCTGAGGGGCTGGAACTCCGGGAGCGGCGGTTTGCGGAGCTGCTGGCTGCGGAGCCTGTGCGGTGACGGCCGGAGCGCCGCGTTTCGCCTGCCAAGTCTCACCGGACTTGGTCGTGCCGGCGATGGTGTCGCCGTCGACCTTGCCGGTATATTCGACACCGGCGGCTGTGAAGGCGATCTGGTCGCCGTTCAGCTTGCCGTCGGTAACCGGCGTGATGACGTTGCCGTTCGAAATCGTGCCGCTGACTTTCTGAAATTCCTGCTTGAGCGCAAGCGCGCTCGAACTGGTGCCGCGTTCGATCGTCCAGTCGCCGTCGACCTTGGCCGGCACGATCCATAGCAATGCGCGGCAATAGCCCCTGCAGTCTTCGGTGACTTCGGCGCGTTCGTCCGGCTGCCAATTGCCCATGGAAAACGAATTCGAGACGACGCGCGTGCCCGGCTTCATGTCGAGGATGGTTGGGCGCAGCCGCTCGTTCAGGTCCGGCAGCAGGAACAGCGTGATGACGGTCGCCTTTGAAAAGTCGGTCTGGAAAATGTCGCCCTGGACGAACGTGGCCTTCCCGGTCACGCCTTCCTTTTCGGCATTGGCGCGCGACAGTTCGACCATCTTCGGATTGTATTCCACGCCGAACGCAGTGGCGCCGCGCTTCGCCGCAGTGATCACGGTGCGGCCGTCGCCCGAACCAAGATCGTAGTGTATGTCGTTGGGCGTGAGCTTGGCCATGTCGAGCATCTTGTCGACCAAGGCTTGCGGCGTGGGGACCCACACGACATCCTTGCCCTGTTGCCCAACGGTCGGCTCGAACGGCTTGTCCGCCTCGGCCGGCTGCGCCATCGCAACCTGCAGCGTCAGCGCGACCGCGAATGATGAAAGCGCCGCAATCCGCGCCGCGTAAGTCATGGACGTCATGTGTCTATTCTCCGTGGCGATCAGGCGCCGCGCTTGGCTTGCCATTTGTCGCCGGATTTGGTGGTGCCCTCGATCGTCGAGCCGTTGACCTTGCCGGTATATTCGGTGCCGCCCGCGGTGAAGGTGATGTCGTTGCCCTTCAGCTTTCCGTCCGTGATCGGGGTGATGACATTGCCGTTCTTCAGCGTGCCGGTGAAATTCTGATAGGTCTGCTTCAGCGTCAGTTCGCCCTTTTCCGTCGCCCATGCGCCATCGACCTTGGCCGGCACGATCCAGAAATAGGCTTTGCAATAGGACGTGCAGCCCTCGGTCACAACCGCCTCTTCATCGGCCTTCCAATCGCCCATGTCGAAGGTGTTCGAGACCACGCGCGTGCCAGGCTTCATATCGAGGATGGTCGGCCGCAGCTTGGCGTTCAGACTGGTGAGCAGGAACATCGTGACCACATCGGCCTTGGAAAAATCGGACTTGAAGATGTCCGCATTCTCGAATGTCGCCTTGCCGTCGACGCCCTCCTGCTTGGCGGTGAATGTCGACAGTTCGACCATCTTGGGATTGAACTCGATGCCGCGGGCGGTTGCGCCGCGCTTCGCCGCCGTGATCACGGTGCGGCCGTCGCCGGAGCCGAGATCGACGAGATTGTCGGCCGCCGTCACCTTGGCCATGTCGAGCATCTTGTCGACCAGCGCCTGTGGCGTCGGCACCCAAATCACGTCCTTGCCGTCCTGGCCGACCGTCGGCTCGAACGGCTTCTGCGCCGGTTGTGCGAGCGCGACATTCATCGCAACCACCGCGGACAAGCAAGACACCATTGCGGTGCGCGAAACCAGGGCAAGTACGTTCATACAAATCTCTCCAGGATGTTCATCTTCGGCCGCGGCCATTCCGCAGCATCGGGTGGTGAAATGCGCGGCGGATCATACTGGCCCGGTGCCGCCGTTACGAGCGACCGTAGACCGGGACGACCGCGCCACGTGTGACGGTGTTTTCAGGTGATGCAAGGAAAAGGATGGTCGCGGCAACCTGGTCGACTTTGGGCCAAAGGGCATGATCGGCTTTCGGCATCGCTTGGCGATTTGAGGGCGTATCCATGATCGACGGGGCGACCGCATTCACGAGAACACCGTCCCTGGCGACTTCTTCCGCCAGCGCCATGGTGAGCGCCGCGACGCCGGATTTGGCGATTGTATAGGCAGTCATGCCGGCGCCGGTCCGCGGCTCCAGCGCCGGACGCGCGGCGACGTTCACGATCCGGCCGCCGTCCGCGCCAAACGCCGTCAGGGCGGCGCGGCAACACAGGAAGCAGCTCACGATATTGGTGTCGAGCTGGGCCATCAGATCAGTTTTGCCGCTGTCCTTGAGCCGCTTCGCGGCGAAGCCGCCGGCGAGATGGATCGATGCCCACAGGGTGCCGACTTTGGAATAAAACAAATCGGTCTGGTCCTGGTCGGACAGGTCGACTGATGGATAGAGCCGCACGCGCTCATGGGTGGCATGGGCAAAACCGTGCGCATCGTCGCTGCCGTGGGTCGGGATGTGGCAGATCGCGCCGCGATCCAGCAGGGCGGCGGTCACCGCAGTTCCGAGTGCGCCGGTCCCGCCGGTGACAACCACATGACGGTCCCGAAAGTCCAAGCGCTACTCCCGGCCGCGCTGGCTGCGGGTCGGCAGCACCTGATGGTGGATCCAGTTGCGCACTTCGCGGGTCCGGAAATTCTTGTCGAGCACGGTGGAGTCGAGGCCGAGTCGCCAGGCGCGCGGCTTGTCGTTCGGCTTGTCGTGCAGCACCGCTACGGTCTCCGCATAATCGTGCAGTTCGTCATCGTTGTTGAAGAAACGCTCCTCGATCAGCCGCTTGCCGTGACGCCGGAAGCTCGCGGCGATGTCGGCCAGCGAATATTCCGGATGATATTGCACGCCCCAGGCGGTGCAGCCATTGACCTTCACCTCCGCCGCCTGCACGGCCGAAAAGGCGTTCAGCGCCAGCACCTGCATGTTTGGGGCGAGTGTCTCCACCTCGTCGAGATGGATCGTCACAGCGTCGAACACCTCGTCCTTGCCGGCAAAGACCGGATGACCGCGCCCGGAGGCGGTGAGGCGGATGCGGCGGCCAAAGCCGATCTCGCGGCCCTTCGGGTTGCGACGCACGCTGCCGCCCGCCGCCGTCGTGATGATCTGAAGGCCCCAGCAGCTTCCGAATAATGGTGTTGAGGAATCGAACACCGCCCGCGCCAGTTCGATCTGCGGATCGATATGGGGGCCGCGGTCATAGACGTGCAAAGCGGAGCCCGTAATCACCACGCCGTCATACGACTCAAGACCGCCGCTGTCGGGGAGGTTGGCGCCCGGATCGGCCGGATAGCAGATATCCACTGTCGCCCGCGGCAGGAACTCGCGCAGCAGTTCCGCATAGCCCTCGCTCGGCGCGGCGCCGCCGGCGGCCTTCAGAAGGCTACGTCCGTCGGCGGTATTTCCCTCGATGACAAGCAGGCGGGGGGCAGGCATTGAAAATCCGTCACGACGCCTGCCGGGGGAAGCAGGCTGTTCATTTATATAGGGATTTGAGGCCATTTTGCGAGCCCGCCGCTAGTGCCCGGCATCCGAACTCCGCTAGAGTCGGTGGCTGGCCGCCGCAACGGACTGGTGCTGCCGGAGGGAACGACGAGCGATGGCCGATTTCGACCTCGCCATCATTGGGGGCGGCGTAAACGGGGCGGGGATCGCCCGCGATGCCGCAGGCCGGGGCTTGCGGGTGCTGCTGGTCGAGCAGGCCGACCTGGCCTCCGGTACGTCGTCGGCCTCTACCAAGCTGGTCCATGGCGGACTGCGCTATCTCGAACACGGCAAGTTCCTGCTGGTGCGCGAGGCGCTCAAAGAGCGCGAGGTCCTGCTCCGCAACGCGCCGCACATCATCCGGCCGCTGCGGTTTCTCCTGCCGCCGCAGCCGGAGATGCGCTCGCCGCTGCTGCTGCGGCTTGGCCTGTTTCTCTACGACCATCTCGGCGGCCGCAAAATCCTGCCGCCGACCCGCACCGTCGACCTCATCCACAATGTGCTCGGCACTCCGCTGAAGCGGGCCTACCAATATGGCTTTCTGTATTCTGATTGCTGGGTCGACGATTCCCGTCTCGTGGTTCTCAACGCGCTTGATGCCGCCGAACGCGGCGCCAGCATCCGCACCCGCACAAAATGCGTGCGTGCCGAACGGGGCGAGGAATGGCGGCTGATCCTGAATGCCCGAGGGCGCCGTGACGTGGTGACGGCACGGGCGTTGGTGAACGCCGCGGGACCTTGGGCCGGACTGGTGGCGGAAACCGTCATCCGTGTATCCGGGCCTGCGCGCGTCCGTTTGGTCAAGGGCAGCCATATCGTGGTGCCAAAGCTGTTCGATCACGATACCGGCTACATTTTCCAGAATCCGGATCGTCGCGTCGTGTTCGCGCTGCCGTATGAGCGCGACTACACGCTGATCGGCACGACCGACGAGAATTTCCAGGGCGATCCAGCCGGGGTTGCTCCGTCCGGTGCGGAAATCGCCTATCTCTGCGAGACCGCGTCGCGCTATTTCCGGCAGCCCGTCACGCCGGACGATATCGTCTGGGCTTTCGCCGGCGTGCGCTCGCTCTACGATGACGGATCGAAAAAGCCGGAAGAGGTGACGCGTGACTATCACCTCGCCTTCGACAAAAGTTACGGCAATGCGCCGCTGCTCACCATCTATGGCGGCAAGATCACGACCTATCGCAGGCTTGCGGAAGCCGCGCTGAAAAAGATGGCCGATGTGTTCGCGCCGAGCCGGCCATGGACGGCAGGCGCGCCGCTGCCCGGCGGCGACTTTCCGTATAACGGCGTGGAGACGCAGGTTGCCCAGGCGCTCCGCACCTGGCCGTTTTTGCAGGAGCAGCATGCCCTGCGTCTGGTGCGCGCTTACGGCACCCGGATCGGAGATATTCTGGGCACGGCCGGAAGCTATGCCGATCTTGGCATGAGCTTCGGTGCCGATCTCACCGAAGCCGAAGTCCGCTATCTGATGACGAAGGAATTCGCGGTCGACGCCGATGACGTCTTGTGGCGCCGGAGCAAACTCGGACTGCGGGTCTCGGATATCGAGCGGGCAGCCTTGCAGCGTTTCATGTCGCCATTGCCGGCGCTGCGGCTCGTGACCTGACATGGTGACCTGACATGGCCGTTCTCGCAATCGACCAGGGTACCACCTCGACGCGGGCCATTGTCTTCGACGATACGCTGCGGCCGCTGGCGACGGCGCAGCAGGAATTCCGCCAGATCTACCCCGCGCCGGGTCAGGTCGAGCATGATCCGGAGGACATCTGGGTGAGCGTCACCGCCACGGTGGCGGATGCGGTCGGCCGGGCTGGCCTCACCGCAGGCGATATCGCCGCAATCGGGATCACCAACCAGCGCGAGACGACGCTGATCTGGGATCGCGCCACCGGCAAGCCGATCCACAACGCCATCGTCTGGCAGGACCGCCGCACCGAGAACATCTGCGCGGCGCTGCGCGCTGCAGGACATGAAGCGGCGATTGCGGCCAGGACCGGGCTAGTGCTCGACCCGTATTTTTCCGCGACCAAGATCGCGTGGCTGCTGGATAACGTTGCCGGCGCGCGCCAGGCAGCGGAAGCGGGACAACTCGCCTTTGGCACCGTCGACAGCTATCTGATCTTCCGGCTGACCGGCGGGCGCGTGCACGCAACCGATGCGACCAACGCGGCGCGCACGCTGCTGTTCGACATCCATACCGGCCAGTGGGACGCCGATCTGGCAGACTTGTTCGGCATTCCGGTGGCGCTGCTGCCGGATGTGATGGACTGCACCGGACGTTATGGCACGACCGCGATCCTGGGCGGCGCGATCCCGATCCGTGGCGTTGCCGGCGACCAGCAGGCGGCGACCATCGGACAGGCCTGTTTCACGCCCGGCATGATGAAATCGACTTACGGGACCGGCTGTTTCGCGCTGCTCAATACCGGCGACCGCGCAGTCGCCTCACACAACCGGCTGCTGACCACGATCGCCTATCAGATCGGCGGAAAGCGCACCTATGCGCTTGAGGGCGCCATCTTCGTCGCGGGCGCTGCCGTGCAATGGCTGCGCGATGGGCTGAAACTGATTGCGGCGTCGTCGGACACCGATGCGCTGGCGGCGCGCAGCGATCCGGCGGAGCAGGTCTATCTGGTGCCGGCCTTTGTCGGGCTCGGCGCGCCGTATTGGGACGCCCAGGCGCGCGGTGCCATGTTCGGTCTGACCCGCAATTCCGGTGCGGCCGAGTTCGCACGCGCGGCGCTCGAGGCGGTCGGCTACCAGACCCGCGACCTGATCGAGGCCATGCATGCCGACTGGCCGGCAGCGGCCGGAACCGTGCTGCGCGTCGATGGCGGTATGAGCGCCAGCAACACAGCCATGCAATTTCTCGCCGACATCCTGAACGCGCCGGTCGACCGCCCGCAGATCATGGAGACCACCGCGCTGGGCGCCGCCTATCTCGCCGGCCTGTCGGCCGAAATCTGTCCCGATTTTGATGGCTTCGCGGCCGCCTGGCGCCGGGAACGGCGGTTCGAACCGCAGATGGGGAGTTCCGTCCGCGAACGAAAATGGCAGGGCTGGCGCGAAGCCGTTGATCGAACACTGACGCGGCGGTGACGGACGGTTCCGCTTGTCGGTTAATCGATTCAAATTGTCGGCGCATGTTTCAGGGCGCCGAAACCCGACAATGCTCAATTCAAAAAAATGAAAATCGATAGAGACACGGTGAGCGCGTGAAGTCTTATTCTGCGAAAGGCATCCAGGAACTCGTTCGGTCGACGCGCGTCCTGGTCGTCGACGACGATTATTATATGCGCAAGGTGATCCGTAGCCTTCTGCAGGCGAACGGGATCAGGACCTATTACGATTCGCAGGATGGGGTGAGCGGGCTCGAAGCGATCATCACGCTCAATCCCGACGTCGTCATTCTCGATTGGGACATGCCCGACATCAACGGCGCGGAATTCATGCGTATTGTCCGTTCGCCGCTGACATTCCCGGTGCCCGCGATTCCCGTCATCATGCTGACCGGCCAGGTCGAGCGCGAGAAGGTCATCGAGGCGGTGCGGCTGGGGGTCAACGAGTTCCTCTGCAAGCCGGTCTCGGCCAAGACGATTTTCGAACGCATCGTTGCGATCCGGGTCAAGCCGCGCGAGATGGTGCGGATCGGCGACTATTACGGTCCGGCGCCGCGCAAGATTGCCGGCAATATCGAGGCGGTCGAGGCCGCGCCGGAGCCGGCCTGGCTGGGCTAAGCCTGCGCGGTGATCGGTCTGGAGCGGCGCGCGGCGACCTTCTCGCCGCAGCGGCTTGAGCGTCGCGCTCAAGCCGACTAGCTTCCGAGGCGGAACGGAATCGTCCTTTCTCCTCTCGGAATTCATCATGCCCGATCACCCGGCCATTGCTCCGGACCGGCCACAATTAACGACGCCGATGGTGCGCTTTTCCGGCGTGACCAAGCGCTTCGGCTCCTTTACGGCGGTGAACGACGTCTCACTCGATATCGCTAAGGGGGAATTCTTCGCGCTGCTGGGACCGTCGGGCTGCGGCAAGACAACGCTGCTGCGCATGCTGGCCGGGTTCGAGGCGCCGGACGCGGGCGAAGTGCGTCTCGACGGCCAGGACATCGTCGGTGTGCCGCCTTATGAGCGGCCGGTGAACATGATGTTCCAGAGCTATGCACTGTTCCCGCATCTCAGCGTTGCCGGCAATATCGCCTTCGGGCTGCGACAGGAAGGCTGGACGAAGTCCGCGATCGACAAGCGCGTCGCCGACATGCTGGCGCTGGTCAAGCTCGAGCAGTTCGGCCATCGCAAGCCGCATCAATTGTCCGGCGGCCAGCGCCAGCGGGTGGCGCTCGCGCGGGCCCTCGCGAAATCGCCCAAGGTGTTCCTGCTCGACGAGCCGCTCGGTGCGCTGGACAAGAAGTTGCGCGACGAGACACAGTTCGAATTGATGGCGCTGCAGCAGCGCCTGGGCCTCACCTTCATCATCGTCACCCATGATCAGGAAGAGGCGATGACCATGGCCGGCCGTCTCGGCGTCATGCATGAGGGCAGGCTGGTCCAGGTCGGAACCCCGGCCGAAATCTATGAGGACCCGAAGACCCGCTGGGTTGCCGAATTCATCGGCGAGGTAAACCTGTTCGAGGGGCCGATATCGAGCCATCGTGGCGACCTTGTCGCGATCGATACCAAGGCCGGCCGGCTCATCGTGACGCGGAAGGACGGTTTCGATGACGGTGTCACCGCGTCAGTCGCCATCCGGCCCGAGAAGATCGAGATCGCGCGTGAGCCGGATGCCGGTGCCCAGAACATGCTGCATGGCCATGTCGTCGATATCGCCTATCTTGGCGATCTCTCGGTCTACAAGATCCGCGATCAGCACGGCCAGATCGTGAAGGCCTCGGTCGCGAACCGGGACCGCCGCGCATCGAGCCTGCTGCATCGTGGCGACGAGGCCTGGCTCACCTTTGCGCCCGACGCCGCCGTTTTGTTGAAGGACTGACGGATGGCCGGGCCTGCAACATTCGATCGCTGGTACCGCCGCGCCGTGATCGGCATTCCCTACGCATGGCTGATCGTCTTTCTGCTGGTGCCGTTTCTGATCGTACTGCGGATTGCGCTGTCGCAAACCGAACTGGCGCAGCCGCCCTACAGTCCGGTCTTCGACCTCTCGGCAGGATGGCAGGGGCTCAAGGACTTTTTCGGCGCGCTGTCCTTTGCCAATTTCAGGCTGCTGTTCGGCGACTGGCTCTATCTGTCGTCCTATCTGCGCAGTCTCACGTTCGCCTTCGTGTCGACCCTGATCCTGCTCGCGATCGGAATCCCGATCGCCTACGGCATGGCGCGCAGTCCGCGCCGGCTGCAACCGATCCTCGTCATCGCTGTGATTCTGCCATTCTGGACCGCGTTCCTGATCCGCATCTATGCCTGGATCAACATTTTGCAGCGCGACGGTCTGTTCAACGATGCGCTGCTCGCGCTCGGCATCATCGCAGAGCCGGTGACCTGGCTTGCCACCGACACCGCGATCTTCATCGGCATCGTCTATTCCTATCTGCCGTTCATGGTGCTGCCGCTCTATGCCTCGTTCGAGAAAATGGACGAGACACTGCTGGAGGCGGCCGCCGATCTCGGCTGCCCGCGCTGGAAGGCGTTCTGGCTGGTGACCTTGCCGCTCGCGTTGCCCGGGGTGGTCGCGGGCTCGCTGCTCTGCTTCATCCCGATCACCGGCGAGTTCGTGATCCCGGATCTGCTCGGCGGGTCGGACGCCCTGTTCATCGGTCAGACGCTGTGGACCGAATTCTTCTCCAACAAGGACTGGCCGGTCGCGTCGGCGCTGGCGACCGTGCTGCTGGCAATCCTGCTGGTGCCAATCCTGTTCTATCAGGCCGTGCAGTTGCGCGCGCTGGAGCGGAGGTGAGGATGCAGCGCCGCACCTCTCCGTTCAACATCGTATCGGTCGCGCTTGGGCTTGTGTTCCTCTATCTGCCGATTGCGATCCTGATTATCTACTCCTTTAATGACTCCAAGATGGTCGCGGTCTGGGGCGGTTGGTCGCTCCGGTGGTATCGCTCGCTGCTCGACGACTCCGCGATCCTGCAGGCGGCCTGGGTGAGCATCCGGATCGCCTTCATGAGCGCGTTGCTGGCGACGATCCTCGGCACGCTTGCAGCGCTTGCATTGGTGCGGATGGGCCGGTTCCGCGGCCGGCTGCCGTTCTCGGCGATGGTCTATGCCCCGATGGTGATGCCGGAGGTGATTATCGGTCTGTCGCTGCTGCTGCTGTTCGTCGCGGTCGATATCGAGCGCGGCATGTTCACCACCACGCTGGCGCATACCACCCTGACGATGTGTTTCGTCGCCGTGATCGTGCAGTCGCGGCTGCTGTCTTTCGACTGGAGCCTGGAGGAAGCGGCGATGGATCTGGGGTGCACGCCGTTCCGCACCTTCCTGACGGTCACGTTGCCCCTGATCATGCCGGCCGTGCTCGCGGGCTTCATGCTGGCTTTCACGCTGTCGCTGGACGATCTAGTGATCGCGAGCTTCACTACCGGTCCCGGAGCCACCACGCTGCCGATCCGCATCTATTCCGAAGTGCGGCTCGGGGTAAAACCGGAGATCAACGCGATCTCCACAATCATGATCGCCTTTGTCGCGATCGTGGTGGTCGCCGCCTCGTTGCTCAGCAAGCGCTATGCGGCGGAAACGGACGAGATGCGCGGAGTCCCGGTGCAATGAGGCTTAGGCCTTCCGAATACATTCCGCCCTCAGCTCCCTGGCCGAGCATCCGAAACGCGCGCGGAAGATGCGGCTGAAATGCGCCGCATCGTTGAACCCCCAGCCGAACACAATCTCGGTGATGGTCCGTCCGGCAAGGGCGGGGTCGCAGATGTCGCGCTTGGCACCGTCGAGGCGCTGGTTCCAGATCCAGCTGTTGAGTGAAATCGGCTCGCTCGCGAAAGCCCGGTAAATCGTGCTCGGCGACAATCGCAGATGCGCGGCGATTGCCTGCACCGACAATTGCGGATCGCGCAAGTGGCGCAGGACGTAAGTCTTGATCTGATCGCGATGATAGGCGGTGAGTTGCGACACCGCAGGATCAGCGGTGCCGGGTAGCGAACACAACCCGGCGACCAGGATATTCTCGACGCTCTCGGCGATGGCGGCAACCGACCCGGATTCCAGCGTGTCGATATCGGCTGCGAGGGTGTTGATCATGCCGATCATCAAATGGCCGGCACCGCGGTCGCCGCACACCTTGCGCGCGGTCAGCGTCTCGGTGTCGCGCAGTCTGCCGCGGAGAACGGCACCGGGCAGCTGCAGCACATGCTGCTGAAATGGCTCTTCGAAAATGAGTTCGTAAGGCCGTGTCGAGTCGTAAAGCGCGAAGTCGCCGGGCGCGAGATCGGCAATGCGGCCGTCCTGTACGATCTTGCCGCGGCCTTTGGTCTGGATGCTGACGAGGAAATAGTCCTCGGTGGCGCGTGCGATCTTCTGCGGCGTACGCCGCACCCATTGCGGCGACGACGTCACGCGCGACAGCCCGAGCGTCGCCAGCCGATTGGCTTCGATGGTGCCGTTGAAGACGCGATCGCGCTGCGGTGTATCGCATTCGAGCTGCACATAGGTGTTGCAGACCGCCTCGATCCAGTAGGAGAGCCGGTCTCGCGCTTCCACAATGTCTGTGGACCACAGCCTGTGCATGGGGCCCAAGCGTAGCAACGCGCGCCGACCTGTCCATGCGAAAAATGAGGCAAATCGAGGCTCGGCGTTGCGACGCTCAGTCAAGTCCGGCGGGAGGCGGAAACAAGCAGGCGGCATGGGCCGGCTCTATCCTGTCCGCAGAGATGCGGCGGAAACGCCGTTGCAGAGGGAGAGTTGCCGATGTCTGTCACTCATCCGAAGTTCAAGGCCGCCGCCGTACAGGCCGCGCCGGTGTTTCTTGACCTCGACAAGACCGTCGACAAATGCGTCGCGCTGATCGAGGAGGCGGCCGCGAACGGCGCGTCGCTGATCGCGTTCCCGGAGACCTTCATCCCGGGCTATCCGTGGTTCATCTGGCTGGATTCACCCGCCTGGGGCATGCAGTTCGTCCAGCGCTATCACGACAATTCGCTTGTCTATGGCTCGCCGCAGGCCGAACGCCTCGCCAAGGCTGCCAAGGACAACAATATCATGGTGGTCATGGGCCACAGCGAGAAGCAGGGCGGCTCGCTCTATATGGGGCAATGGATCATCGGGCCGGATGGCGAAACGATCGCGATGCGGCGCAAGCTGAAGCCGACGCATGTTGAACGCACCGTCTATGGCGAAGGCGACGGATCCGATCTCACTGTGTTCGAAACGCCGCTCGGCCGGGTCGGCGCGCTGTGCTGCTGGGAGCATCTGCAGCCGCTGTCGAAATACGCGATGTACGCGCAGAACGAGCAGGTGCATATCGCGGCATGGCCGAGCTTCTCGCTGTATCGCGGCGGCGCCTATGCGCTCGGGCCGGAAGTCAATAACGCTGCCAGCCGCATCTACGCGGTCGAGGGTGGCTGCTTCGTCATCGCGCCCTGCGCGGTGGTCTCGAAGGAGATGATCGAGATGCTGTGCGGCGACGATATGAAGAAGCAGTTGCTTCTGCAGGGCGGCGGCTTCGCAACCATCTACGCGCCGGACGGCCAGTTGATGCATGCGCCGATGCCGGAGACCCAGGAGGGGCTCGTCTACGCCGATATCGATCTCGGCATGATCGCGCTTGCGAAGGCGGCGGCCGACCCGGCCGGGCATTACGCACGGCCGGATGTGACGCGCCTCGTTCTTGACAAGACGCCGGGCGACCGCGTCGTCATGAAGCGGCGCGGTGGAAGTGAAGTCACGCGAAGCGGTGCCGATGCACCCGCCGCGACCGGCGCGCGAAGCGACGCGCTCTCGCTAGTCAAGGATGGGAGCGAGGAGGCGGCCTGATCGACTTGGGCACGTCCAGTTTGCGGCGAGCCGAAATGCTCACTCGCTCTTCGCGCCCGGCGGCCTGAACAAAAAGACCAGGAACCAGACCGGGATGATGACCATCGCGCCGAGCATCAGGTTCGGCGCGGCCCAATCCCAGGCGCGCTGCCCGTATTCGGTCACGCGCTCTGGCGTGACGCCAGCTTCACGCAGCAGCGCCTCGGCGGTGATGCCGAAATGCGAGAGGATGGTGCCGACGATAAGCGAAGCGACGGCGACCTTCACCAAGGTTCGCAGCGTGGAAAATAGCATCCGCAATCTCTGATTCGCGTAACGCGAATCATAGTCCAATGCGCCGCCGCTGCCACGGACGGTCTCGCTGCCGCTGGGTTTATTGGACTTTTCCGGACGGGGCGACGGCTGGCTTTGCGCCGCCCGTCGCCGCTGGAATGGATTCGGGTTCCGGTGACGCACCGGCACCGACGGGGGCGGCCGCTTCCCGTTCCTGCGCGGGGGAGCGGTCTCGCTTGATCTCGGACGCTTTGGGCAGCGGCGTGGACGCGTCCTTGCTCAGCGGGATCACTGCGGGCGTCGGGGTCTCCTCATCCGCCCCAGTCGAATTGGAAGGCTGGGCCGATGGGCTGCGGCGCGCGCGCAATGCCTCGAGCAGAGGAGCCGCGGCGCCTGACCGCTGGATCAGGATTTGCGCATCCGGAACCAAAAGCGGATCGTCCCACGCGCCCTGGACCGCGAAAGGCAACTCGAACGGTTTGGCGCTTGCAGTCGTTGATATCAGCGTCGCCACGCCCTTGAGGTCCAGATCGCGAGCCGGAATTGAAGCCTCGCCGGTCAGCGCGAGCCGAACAGCGGGGCCACCCAGGTTCACATCCTCGACGGTCACGTTGCCCTGGGTGATTTTCATGCGAACCGCGAGTGTGTCGAACGGTGTGCGTCCGCTGCGGAATTCGCTGCCGCCCGACAATGGCCGGCGTTCCAGCCTTCGCAGCAATTGCTCGACATTGAGCCCGGTCAAAGCCCCCTTGGTGCCGGTCAGCGTCGCTTCGCCATCCAGTGTGCGGGTCAGTGCATAGACGCTCGCGCCGGTGCCTTCGAGCGACACCGTCATGCTGCCTTTGCCCTCGATCCGCTTGAGGCCAAACAATTCACCGATGCAGCGTTCCAGATTGACGCCATCGAACTGAAGCTGCGAGGCGAAGGTGGCGCCCTGTTCGGACTTGGCGAGACCGATGCTGCCGCGGATCACGCCACCAAAGCCCCGCGATTCACCGATTGTGATTCCGAGCTTGCCTGCACGCAGGTTGGTTGCGATGGCGGTGCGCCCAAGGCTCGTCGCGCCGATCGTGACCTTTCCCGCAGACAGTCGAAGGTCAAGGTCGGCGGTTGAAAGCCCGTCGAGATCAAGCCGTGAGCGGCTCCATTCGCGTTCGGCCGCCGTCAGTAACCGCACAGTCGACAGATACGGCGTCAGATCGAGATGATCGACCGCGAGCGTGCCCTGAAGCGTCTGGCGGCCGTCAGCCGCGAAGGTCAGCACCCCCTCGGCGATATTGCCGTCGAGCTCAAGATTGACCTGTGACAACGCTATCGTGCCGCCGACAACATTGGTCTGTGCCTTGAGCGAGAGCCGTTCAAAGCCGCCGCCTGGCAACGGCTTTTTGCCGAGCCAGACCAGCGCGCGCCGGAGCGACGGCGAGTCGGCGGATGTTGCGCCCTCGATTTTCAGGGTCGGCCGCGTCGCTATCGCGCCATCGAATGTGAACTTCAATGGCGCGCCAGCCACCCGCACTTTCAATGTCGAGCGTTCGCCCTGAAGTGCGGCTGCGAAATTGGCCAGCGTGACGCCGATTTCGAGATTCTCGCCGCGATAATGAGCGCTCCCGGTAACCGCGAAGCTCCGCGAGATGGCAGGCCAGGCCAGCGACAGATCGGCATTGGTAATGTACTCGTAGATCTTGCGGTAATCGTCACGCACGATCACGGTGCCGCGGTCGATGCGGATTTCCGAGAAAGACGGCGCTTCCGGCCTGACCGATCGGCCGAGTGAGGACAGCAGCTTGCCCCAGTTGGAGTGGCCGCCGTCATCCACCGTCACCAGGATCCGCGGCTCGGCTAGCGTGATATCGGCGACGTCGATGCGGCCGAGAAGGAGCGGCAGGAAACTCAGACGCGCCACCAGACGCGCGGCCTGCAAGGGCGGCTCGCTAGCTCCCTCGCCCAGCGCCACATCGGTCAGCGTCACTTGGCCGTAAGGGAAGAGCGAAACCGAAACGTTCCCTCTCAGCAGCGGATCCAGGCCGGTGGCCGCGCGAATCTCGGACTTCACGGCCTCACGGACCTGATCCTTGGGTATCAGGAACGAGACCACGGCCAGTACCCCGAACACGCCCAGAACAAGGGCGCCGACCGCGAAAGCCAGGCGTTTGAAGCCAAGGACTGCTGACAACGTCATGTTTTCCGGTTTCGAGGCGGCCAAACTATACGGGCCATGAGACGGAGGGCGCAACTATGCGACTTGATCGAAAACACCATCCCTCTGTGACGCTTTCGTGGCCTAATACCACCCGCTGACCGGGCCAATTTTGGTGTATGCGGGGGCCCGGTTACACTCATTCGGCCGGAGGGGGACTTCGATGAACGATACACCGCTATGGACGCCCAGCCCGGAGCGCGCAGCCGCGACCCAGGTCATGGATTTCATGCGGCAGGTCAATGCGCGGCACGGCCTTTCGCTGGCGTCCTACAAGGATCTTCACGCCTGGTCGGTGGCGTATCCCGACCTGTTCTGGGACCAGATCTGGGATTATTGCGGCGTGATCGGCGAGAAGGGCGGCCGTCTTCTGTCCGACGGCGACAAGATGCCGGGCGCGCGGTTCTTTCCCGACGCGCAGATCAACTTCGCCGAGAATCTGCTGCGCAAGACAGGTCCAGGCGATGCGCTGGTGTTTCGGGGCGAGGACAAGGTGTCCTATCGCTGGTCCTGGGATGAGCTGCATGCCTTCGTGTCGCGCGCGCAGCAGGCGCTCGCTGCGGCAGGAATCGGGAAGGGCGACCGGGTCGCGGCGATGCTGCCAAATCTGCCGGAATCCGTCGGGCTGATGCTGGCGGTGACGTCCCTCGGCGCCATCTGGTCGAGTTGCTCGCCGGATTTCGGCGAACGGGGCGTGGTCGACCGATTCGGACAGATCGAGGCGAGTATCTTCATCGCCGTCGATGGTTATTGGTACAATGGTAAGTCGATCGGCCTGACCAGCCGTCTGACCGCCATCGCCGGACAACTGCCGACCGCGCAAAAGGTCATCATCGTTCCCTATCTCGGGACGGCGGAGGCGGTCGCGGCCGCAGTGCCGCGCGCCATCACCCTTGACGGTTTCCTCAAAGGTTTCTCCGCAAAGCCGGTGACGTTCATCCGCGTCCCGTTCAACCACCCCGTCTACATTTTGTATTCGTCGGGAACCACCGGCGTGCCGAAATGCATCGTCCATGGTGGCGGCGGCACGCTGTTGCAGCATCTGAAGGAGCATCGCCTGCAAAGCGACGTGCGTGATGGTGACCGCGTTTTCTATTTCACAACGCTCGGCTGGATGATGTGGAACTGGCTGGTGTCCGGCATCGGTGCCGGAGCGACCCTGATCCTGTGGGACGGTTCGCCATTCGCGCCGAAGCCCGACGTGCTGTTCGACTATGCGCAGGACGAGAAGATCACGCTGTTCGGCACCTCGGCGAAATATATCGATGCGTTAAAGAAGGCCGGCGTGCATCCGGCGAAGACGCATGACCTCTCGTCGGTGCGCGTGATGACATCGACCGGATCGCCGTTGGCGGCCGAGAGCTTCGATTACGTCTATTCGGACATCAAGTCGGACCTTCACCTGGCGTCGATCTCGGGCGGGACCGACATCGTCTCCTGCTTTGTGCTCGGCGATCCGACGGCGCCTGTCTATCGCGGCGAAATCCAGGCGGCCGGCCTCGGCATGGCGGTCGACGTCTGGTCGGATGACGGCAAACATATCGTCGAGGAAAAGGGCGAACTGGTCTGCGTGAAGCCGTTCACGTCGATGCCGGTGATGTTCTGGAACGACCCGGACGGCAAGAAATATCGCGCCGCCTATTTCGAGCGTTTTCCGAATGTGTGGTGCCATGGCGATTTCGCTGAATGGACCAGGCATGGCGGGCTGATCATCCATGGCCGTTCCGACGCGACGCTCAATCCGGGCGGCGTGCGCATCGGCACCGCTGAGATCTATGCACAGGTCGAGCAGATTCCGGACGTGATGGAGGCGATCGCGATCGGCCAGGATTTCGACGGCGACGTGCGCGTGGTCCTGTTCGTGCGTTGCAAGGACGGCGTTACCCTCGACGATGCGCTGCGCGACACGATCAAGAAGAAGATCCGCACCGGCGCGACCCCGCGCCATGTCCCGGCGAAGATCATCCAGATCGCCGACATTCCGCGCACCAAGTCGGGAAAAATCACCGAGCTTGCGGTGCGCGACGTGGTCCATGGCCGCCCGGTGAAGAACACCGAGGCATTGGCCAATCCCGAAGCGCTGAAACTGTATGAGGGGCTGCAGGAGTTGCGGACGTAGACAGGTCGTTCTCTTAGAGAGAGAGAGAGCGAGAAAAGCGGAAATCGGGGCCGGCGTTCCTTGACGCGTAAGGCGCGAGATCCGCGGGTCGCGCGCCGTTACCCCTCGAGCTCCTGATAGACGTCCATTTCCACGTTCGGCGCCATCGAGCGCCAAACCTGCAGATAGGCCTGCACCCTCGGGTCGGACGCGAGCGATTGCCGGTTGGCTTCGATCGTTTCCGGCGCGTTGTATTCCACGATCTGCAGGATTTTCGCGCGGTCGTCGGCATTCTGCAGGAACCGGACACTCACCTCCCCGAAGATCGTGGCATAGGGCGCCGAGGTCTTCAGCATCTTCAGGAGCTGGGCGCCTTCTGCGGAGGGCATTGTGAACTTGAAGTGCAGGATGCGGCGGACGGTCTTCTCTTCGGACATTGTCGCTCCGGGGGCAGGGCCGAATAGCTGAATCAAAGCCTAGCCTATCGACGGTATCGTCGCACGTCCGTACTGATTCATCAGCCGCTTGGCTTGCCGGACCGGCGTCGCCGGCCCCACGACCACGGGCGTGACGATCTGAAAGGCGCTGGATATCGGCTGGGGCCGGGGACAAGCCGCCGGCAGGTATCCGGCCTGCGGCGTCCCAAGGCACCGTTGCTGCCGGTATCCGATCGATTCGCCTCGCCGCCGGTCGGGCCGCGCTGGATCCGGCGGTTATTTGGTCGCACCTGAAAACCTACTGTGACACCGATGAGGCACACCCAGTCGCAAAATTGGGGGCGCGTAAGATTTTACCGAATTCTTTTACCAGTCGCTGCTACACAGGTCGGTGGGGAAATTCGACCGGATCAGGATCGCGGATACATGAAACGCCCTCTGTTGGCCGCCGCTCTGGCATTTGGCAGTTCGAGTGCCTTTGCCGCCGATATTCCGCCGATGCCGGCAAAGGCACCGGTCGTGGTTGAGCAGCCCTATGACCTGATGATCGAACTGGGCGCCGGCGTGCAGGTGCGGCCGGATTATCCGGGGTCCAAGAATTACGAGGCCTGGCCGACAGGGTTTGTCACCCTGCATTACCTGCAGCTGCCCGGCTATGGGGTCGTGAAGGATGGTCGTGCCGATCTCCGTGGCTGGTCCTTTGGGCCGTCGTTCAATCTGCAGTCGGAGCGCAAGGCCTCGGATTATCCGGAATTGTTCGGGCTGAACGATGTCGACATGACCTTCGAGCTGGGCGCCAAGGTCGGCTACACCTTCGACTGGATCCGCCCCTGGGTCGCGGCCCGCTATGGCCTCGGCGGTCACAGCGGCATCGTCGGCGAAACCGGCCTCGACTTCATCTTCCGGGCATCCCCGGTGCTGCTGTGGTCGGTCGGTCCGCGCGCCACCTTCGCCAACCGCGATTACATGGAAACCTATTTCGGCGTGACGCCGGCGGAATCGGCGCTCTCGGGCACGCTCGCCGCTTATTCGCCCGGCGGCGGCTTCAAGAGCGTCGGCGCCGAGTTCAACTTTCGCTACGAATTCGCGCCGAAATGGGCGGTCCGCGGCGAGTTCATCTACGACAAGCTGATTGGGGATGCCGCGGATTCGCCGATTACGCAGGTGGGCAGCGAGAATCAGATCACGGCGAAGCTTGGCCTGACCTATCTGTTCCAGCTGAAGCTGTTCAATAACTGAGGCTGCCCCGCGCTGAGGCAACTCAGCGCGGCGAACCTGACGTCACCGGGGCCGGTGCGATCTCCGAAAACCGCGTGAGATGGATCACCGGCAGGATGCCGACCGCGACGATCAGCAGCGCGGCGAGCGATCCTTCTTCGAAATTTCCGCGCGTCGCAAACTGGTAGATGTAGGTCGACAGCGTCTCGACATTGAGCGGGCGCAGCAACAGCGTTGCCGGCAATTCCTTAAGGCAGTCGACGAACACCAGCAGCGCCGCGCCGCCCAGCGCCGGCCGTGCCAGCGGCATGTGAATGAGCCAGGCGATGCCGGACGGTCGTGTGCCGAGCGTACGGGCGACGTCGTCGATCGCCGGTGAAATCCTCGCCAGCCCGGCCTGCGCGGAGCCGGTGGCGATTGCGAGAAAGCGGATCACATAGGCGATGATCAGTGCCGCGCTCGAGCCGGCAACGATCAATCCGAGATTTGGACCGCCGGCCGCCCGCGAGAGCGCGTTCAGGATGGTGTCGATGCCGACCAGCGGCGACAGCAGTCCGAGCGCGAGCACGGTTCCGGGGATGGCATAACCGAGGCCGGCGATCACTAGGCAGGAGGCGGCGAATCGGCTGCGCACCATGCGCACGGCGATCGCGGCGCTGAGGCCGACCCCGATCGCGATCGCGGTCGCGGTCGCAGCAAGGGTGACGGTGGTTGCGGTGTAGCGCAGCAGGTCCGGATCGAAGCCTGTCAGCAATCCCCGCAGGGCGACCTGCCAGGCGAGATAGGTGAACGGGAGGACAAACCCGAACACGACCGGTAGCACGCAGCCGAGAAAGGCATACACCGCGCCCCTGCCTTGGAGCCGAATTCGCGGCACCGTACGTTGGCGCCGGGGCGACGTGACGAAGCGGCGATGGCGGCGTCCGTAGCGCTCGAGCGCCATCAATGCGACCACGATCACCAGCATCGCACATGCGATCTGCGCCGCACCCGGCAGGCTCGACCGGTTGATCCATGTGGTGAAGATCGACAGCGTCAGCGTCTGTACGCCGAGATACTCGCTGGCGCCGATGTCGTTCAGTGTTTCAAGTAGAACCAGCGACAGGCCGACCGCGAGTGCCGGCCGCGCCAGCGGCAAGGCGACATGGCGCGCCAGCATGAAACGCGTCGCGCCCAGCGTACGGGCGACCTCGATCAGCGAAGCGCTCTGCGTCAGGAACATCGCGCGCGCTGCGAGATAGACGTAAGGATAGAGCACGAGGCTGAAGACGAAGATCGCGCCTGGCAGCGAACGCACCGAGGGAAACCAGTATTCGCCCGCGGTGCGATACCCGAACAGCGCCCGGAATGCGGATTGGACCGGTCCGATCGCGTCGAAGATGTCGACATAGACGTAAGCGACGATATAGGTCGGGAACGCGAGCGGCAGCGGCAGCAGCCAGCACAGCGAATTGCGGCCGCGAAAGTCGAACGCCGTTACAGTCCAGGCGGCGCCGATGCCCGCGATTGCGGTCAGAACGGCAACCCCCGCCAGAAGCACCGCAGTGTCGCGCGTGGCGCGCGGCAGCACGTAATTGACGAGGTGCGGCCATATCTCGGCATCGCCGCGAAAGGCGAAGACCGCAAGGCTGGCGAGCGGGAGGAGAACGGCGATGGCGAGAATGACGAGGAAGGATGTGCCGAGAAGATGCGAACGTCGTATCCGGCTCGGGAGGGATAATGAGACGTTCGCCACGGGGATCTCGGGTTCTCTCTGCGCCGTCCCGCGCCTGGGACTGTTCTTACCGTTAGAGGCGGTCAGCCAGAGACGGTCAGTTAGAGGTGGTCGTCGGCCCCCGCTTTCGCGGGGGCCTGTAACCGTCAGTTATCGAAGCCCGTCTTGTCGACGAGGTTGGCCGCGGCCTTCTTGTTCTGCGCGATCTTCGACAGCGGCATCGGATCCGGATTGAGCTTGCCGTAGCCCGCGACGACGTCGTTGGCCTTGATGCCGGCCTTCACCGGATATTCGTTGTTGGTGTCCGCATACATGTGCTGCGCCGTATCGCCGGCCAGCCACTCGATCAGCTTCATGGCGTTCGCCTTGTTGGGCGCATTCTTGGCCAGCACCACGCCGGACACGTTCACATGCGTGCCGCCGCCCGCGAAGGTCGGCAGGATCACCTTGGTCGCGTCCGCCCAGGCCTTCTGGCTCGGGTTCTTCAGCATCAATGCCCAGTAATAGGTGTTGCCAATGCCGATGTCGCATTTGCCGGCCGCGACGTCGCGCGCCTGCTCGCGGTCGCCGCCGGACGGCTTCTGCGCGAGATTGGCCTTCAGGCCCTTCAGCCATTCCTCGGCCTTGGCTTCGCCGTGCTTGGCGATCATCGCCGCGATCAGCGCGTTGTTATAGATGTGTTGCCCTGAGCGGATGCAGATCTTGCCTTTCCATTTCGGATCGGCGAGTTCCTCATAGGTGATCGCGTCCTGCTTCACGCGGTCCTTCGAGGCATAGACCACGCGGGCGCGCATCGAGACGCCGGCCCAGTGTCCTTCCGGGTCGCGATATTCCGCCGGCACGGTCTTGTCGATGACGTCCGACTTGATCGGCTGGGTGATGCCGGCCTGCACCGCGTCTTCCAGACGGCCGATATCGACGGTGAGCAGCACGTCGGCCGGGCTGTTGGCGCCCTCGGTCTTGATGCGCTGTTCGAGACCCGACGACGCCGAGACCACATTCACCTTGATGCCGGTATCCTTGGTGAAGGCATCGAGGAGCGGCTGGATCAATTTCTGTTCGCGATAGGTGTAGAGGTTCACCTCGCCCTGCGCCGAAGCGATCGTTGGCAAACAAACAGAAATTGCGCTTGCGGCCGCGATGGCCAACATGCGGGTCTTTGACATCGGTGCGCTCCCGGTTCGATTTCAGCCAGCTAATGGCCGGAAAGCGCAGGGCGTCAAGCCAATTTCCGTTGTCCGATCAATATGTTAGAATGCTTCTAGACTGTAACCAGTCTGGAATGAATCGAGACTGTGGCGTTGCCCATTGAAGAGTCTCGTGCTTTGGCGGAGGCGGCTTGCGCAGACGGGCTCAGCACGCGCCCTGCAACGAATTGTCTCACGGATGCGCTGCAATACCGGTCGTGCCGTCAGCGGGTGCCTCGGCGATTTCCGCCACCAGCTTCGAGATCAGCGCCTGACCGAACGACTGAAAGTTCTCGGCCACCGTGACGAAGGCGCCGGGGCCGCCGATGACATTATCCTGGAAATATTTCGCCAGCCCGCCGGGCGGATTGGTGTGCTCCGGATTCCAGGGCAATGGGCTCTCGCTCAGGATCACGAGGCCATTGATGGTGACGCCGGTTGCGAGCGCGTCTTCGCGGGCCGCGAGCAGGCCGCGTCCTGAGTTATGCGTCCCATCGCCAGAGATGTCGATGGTGCGCCGGGGAGCCTCGAACGGCGCGCGTGCCAGCGTCTCCATCGAGAAATCGATGGCTCCCGAGATCGAGGTGCGATCGGCGAATGCGCGCGGCGCCTCGACCAGCGTGTCGGCGAATTTGCGCGCCGCGTCGGGACCGTCGATGAGGGTCCACTCGATCACCACCTTCTGTGCCCCAGCACCGGACCATTCGATGTAGCAGAGCGCGATGCGGCGGTTTGCACCGGACATGATCGCATTCATGACCCGAGGATCGTTGATCGCGGCGGCATAGCCGTCGCGCTGCAACTGGAATTTCGCATGGTCGACGCTGCGAGACACATCGGCGGCCAGTACCAGCAGCAGATCGACGGCCTCGGCAGCGCGTGCGGAAAGCGGTGCCGCGATCAGAGCAAGAACGGCCAGAAGGATGCGCAGCAAGGTCATGACGCATGCTCCGGCGCAGCCAACGGTCTTGCCGCGCCCACGCAAAGTCTAGCAACGTCTATGGCGAAAGTCAGCCGAAGCGAAGGGAAAGCCCGGGCAGCGGAATGCCGGACAGGGCGGACAGACCAGGTTTCGCCCGGTGTGCCCCGATACGCGCGGATCAATGTGCCGGTGGTCACAATCTCACCGGCCGCGAGGCGCCGTGCATGCCGAAAGCGCAATCATGCGACCGCTGAAGCCTGTTCGCGGTCAAAATTCTGTAAGCGCGCGGCGGTCACTGGGCGAGGGCGCGCGCGGCAGGAAATGCGATCTCGACCAGGGTACCGGCATTGATCGCGCTCTTGATTTCAAAGCGCGCCCGGTTCGCCTCGACCAACGCCTTGGTCAGGGGGAGGCCGAGACCAGTTCCGCTTGCGTCGGTGCGCGACGAGGTCGCGAGTTGCCGGAACGGCTGCAACGCCGTTTCGATATCCTTCTCGCTCATGCCGATGCCGGTGTCGCGGACCCGCAACGTGACGTGGCCATCATCGTTGGCGGCCGTCGAGACAATCACCTGACCGCCGGCCCCGGTAAACTTGATCGAGTTCGACAGGAGATTGAGCACAATCTGCCGGATCGAGCGGGTATCGGCAACGATGCCGGGAATATTCATCGAGAGCGCGGTGCGCACGATAATGCGGGCGCGACTCGCCTGCGTCTGCATGATGGCAACTGATTGCTGGGTCACCTCGTTGAGATCGACCCGTTCGAAGCTGAGCTCCATCTTGCCGGCCTCGATCTTCGACAGATCAAGCAGATCGTTGAGCAGTGAGACAACATGCGCGCCTGAGGCGTGTATGTCTTTCAGGTAATCGCGGTAGCGCTCGTTGCCGAGCGGGCCGAAACGCTCCTCCATCATGATCTCGGAAAAGCCGATGATGGCATTCAGCGGCGTGCGCATCTCATGGCTGATCTTTGCCAGGAATTCGGATTTCGCCGCCGACGCCTTTTCCGCCTGCTGGCGTGCGAGCGTCATGTCGGTCTGGGCCTCCTTCCATCGCGTCATGTCGCGGAACAGGGCGTGGAAACGCGTGCCGGAAACATTGGCGCGGCCGAGCGTGAGCTGCAGCGAGATCAGGCCGCCCTGGCGCCGCCGGCCGATGATCTCGCCGCTATCGTCATCCGAGCTTGCCGCTCCACGGACGAGGCGATCAAGGCGCGATCTCGCAATACGCTCGCTTTCGGGGGCAAACAGCTCTGCGAATGGCTTACCGGCCAGCGCACCAGCATCGTAGCCGAACAGTCTTTCGGCGCGTCCAGTCGCGGCCACGATCCGTGCGTCGGTGTCGAGAGTGACGGCTCCATCGCTCGCGAGGTCGAGTAATGCGGCGAGTTCCGCGGGCTCCGTCGCATCGCTAGCTGCGCGAGCCGAAGGCGCGGCCGGCTGCAGCATCAGTATCATCGCGGCTTCGCCCGCGACCGGTGCCGTGACCAGGCGGCCTTCGATCGCCGGTCTGTCGCTTGCGGCAGCAATCCGCAACCGCTGCCCGCCGTCGTCGTCGGCTCCGTTCAGTTCCACCAGCAGCGAATCGAGGCCGCCTGCGTCCGCGAAACCAGCCAGCGAATCATGCCCGGCAAGTTGCAGGAAAGCGGGGTTGGCGTAGAGGAGGTTCGATCCGCGATAGATCAACACGCCAAGCGGAAGTTGTTCGAGGACAGGGCGTAGAAGCGCGAGGTCGTCGTCTTCGGAAAGCAACTCCGGAACAGCCTCGGTCTGCACCTGCGCGGGCGCCTGCAATGTCGCGGCCGGCAGCGGCGGCACATAGGGTGCCTCGTCGCGTGGATCGCCTTTCTCGACAAGGCCGCGGGCGAGTTCATCGGCGCCCTTGAGCCGCATGCTCAGCCGGCTGGCGAGATCGCGGAACGCGCTTCGCTCGGCGGAATTCAGGCCGCTGGTTTTCTGATCGGAAAAGGCGGCGGGAAATGGGACCACGTTTTCCGGATGCGCCGAAAGATCGGGCACCGGCACAACGTCGTCTTCGTTTGCATCCGGGAGGGCGTCGTCGGTCGCTTGATGTGCTTGCAACGAGACATCGACAGGTTCGTGCGGCACGGTCGTGTCGCGATCGAGGGCGACGTCGAGGTCGAAAGTACGCGCCGGACTGTCGTGCCTCGGCTGGGCCGCTTCAATCGCTGACTGAGTGTCTTTTGCTGGTGCGGGCGCCGCTTGCACGAGAGGCCCGACCGGCGCCGGCAGCTCGGGTTCGGATTGCTGCGGCTCCGATATCGTCGAGTCGACGCGATCAATATCTTCCGCTGGCGCGGAGCCCTGCCACACGCCAAGTCCGCGATATCCGCGGAAGACGTGCGCGCGATCGAACACCGGAATTGCGGACAGCGTAACGGGAACGGTGGCGTCGTTTGCGGTCGGCCAGACCACTTCAATGGAGGACCAGGTGGCGCGGGAGACCAATGCATTGGCGACCAGACCGTCCGGGTCGAGTGCGAGTTTGGCCGATATTTCGCCCCAGAAGCGGCCGAGAAGCTTGGACGTGCGCGGTCCGGCCAGCGCGAGAAACTCATCGCCGCTGATCGTGAACCGATTTTCCGCGTCCGTCTCCCACACGAAGCGCAACGGATGCCGACGCTCTGCGGATGGTCTGCGATCGTCTGACGGGCCGTTGCGCGGCGGCACCCTGGTCATCGCGGTGATCGCCTCCGCAATGGGTGACAGATCGAGGAGATCCTGCTGCGCCGTGACACCCGCGCCGGTCGGTTCGTTTGTGATCGGCTGCGAATTCGCCGGAAACAAGGCGAGCACGAGGGCGTCCGCGCCGTTACCGATGTTCAGTCTCTCGATACCGTAGCCTGGATCGTCGAGGTCGCGGAGTGACGCGGTCCTGTCGATTTGGCACAAGGCGTCAGCCGTCGCATGCAGGAGCGGCCCGTCCGGGCCGAAGGCCGCAACCGCCTTGTGTCCCTCGATTCCGTCATCGATCAGATAGCGGGCGCGTTCGGCGAGCGTCGGCACCGGGCCGGCGGTCTCTGTTGCGGCGACAAGGATAGCGGGACCCGCCTCCCGTTGCAGATAGGCGCAGGTGCAGGTCAGCGGCTGGCCGAGAGAGGTGCCGAGCCCGCGCAGGCGTTCCAGCCGTGGCGTGCCGTCGGGCCGCAGCGTCTCGGCACTGCGCGCGATTCGGGCGGCAAGCTCCTGCGGGACCTGGAATCGTCCGGCATCCCGGCGGTGGGCCAGGCCGAGCAGGGCGGCGCCCGCGGCGTTCGCAAAGATCAGGCGGGCGCCGTCGCTCGCGAACAGCCATGCCGGGCGGGCGCTGCTTGCATGCGCCGCGACCGCGGGATCGCGCAGGATATCGGGGGGTGGCCGGTCCATGTCCGTGTGACGCCGGATAAAGGCGCTGTCCTGCTCCAAGGCGTTGCATTTTAAGAGATTCTTAATAGGCCGCGTGCCGCCCTGCGTCCATGCGGGGGCCGGACCCGTCGCGGATAACCTTAATTCCGCGCCCTTGGCCCTGCGGCGAATTTCCCGGCCGGAGAAACCCGGCGGTCGATCTCGTGTTACTGTGCAAAACTCAAACTTCACCAAAGGACGGGGACAGCCATGGATCACATGAAGCCCTTCGAAGTGCCGGCAGACATGCGCAAATTCGCCGAGCAGAGTGTGGAACAGGCGCGCCAGGCCTTCGACCGGTTCATTACCGCCGCGCATGAGGCGGTGGCCGATTTCGAGGGGCGGGCGCAAACCGCGCGCAGCGGCGCCATGGACGTCGGCGGCCGCGCCATGAACTTCGCCGAACGCAACATGGCGGCGTCGTTCGAATTCGCCCAGCAACTGGTAAAGGCCAAGGATGTGCAGGAGGTCATCCGCCTGCAAACGGAATATGTGAAAGCGCAGGTCCAGGCCCTGAACGAGCAAACCAAGGAGCTGGCGGACACTGCGGCCCGGGTCGCCAAGGATACGTCCTCGAAGCCCCTGTGAATAAGGCGGGTTCCGTACCGGACTGCACCGGAATAAAGGCGCTCTGAAATTGCCCGAATACGGCCCCCGATCGGGCTAAGTGGCGGAATATACTGGCGAAATGGTGCGTTGCACAATTTTATTGCAACGCACCATAACCAATGCTATGGAGTGGTTCGCAGCCAGCTCAGCCCAGCCCCCTGGAAGGATCAGTCATGACCGAAGCTAGCGTAAAGACGAAGAAGTCCGCCTTCGAAATGCCGACGTTTGAAATGCCCAATTTCGAAATGCCCAAGATGGAAGTCCCGGCCGCGTTCCGCGAACTCGCGGAAAAGAGCGTGTCGCAGGCCAAGGACAATTGGGAAAAGATGAAGGCCGTCACCGAGGACGCCACCGACATGATCGAGTCGAGCTACTCGACCGCCTCCAAGGGCGCCTCCGATTACGGCCTTGCCCTGATCGACGCCGCCCGCGCCAACACCAATGCGGCCTTCGATTTCTACAGCCAGATCATGACCGCGAAGTCGATGTCGGAAATGATCGAGCTGTCCACCGCGCATGCGCGCAAGCAGTTCGAGACCGCCACCGCGCAGTCCAAGGATCTGACCGCGCTGGCCCAGAAGGTCGCAACCGAAAGCCTTGAGCCGATCAAGTCCGGCATGACCACCGCTTTCAAGAAGGCCGCCTGATCGCGCGTCGATCGCAGGCTTGAAGTGATCAGCCCGGGCCGTTCGCCCGGGCTTTTTCTTGCCCGGCATTCGCCTGCAGGCCGGCCAGCGTGCCAGTCGGGAACCGCGATGGCGCCGCGCCCAAAGGCCCGGGCCGGCGGGTTCGGATTGCTTGCCAAACCGGGTCCGAGCCCCTAGTTTCCGGCCGTCTTCGCCGGGCCGCGCCGCGTTGCCAGCCCCGTATTTGCGAATGCAGCTGTAGCTCAGTTGGTTAGAGCGCCTGACTGTGGATCAGGAGGTCGGAGGTTCAAGTCCCCCCAGCTGTACCAAGTAACTCATTGATATCGATTCAGAATTTCTGAGCGATTTCCCGGTCCTTGACAGCCGCGCTCGTCGGGGCAGCACCGGGGCAACACGCGGTCTCAAATCGTGATAACTTCGACCCGGCTTAGCGTCGGAGCGTGCGGATTTGAAGCGCCGGGATCGCGATCAGATCATTGAGGATGCGAGATATGGGAGGCTAACGCCAGCCGGGGCGGAGCGCGAGGCCGAGCAACTCGGAATTGCTCCGCTGGCAGGATGCCCAAGTCCAAAGACTTTTGATGTGATGCGGGAAGCTGGCTGGACGCTTCCGATGACTGTCGCCTGGGTTATGTGGCGTAATCCGGAATCCGTGCTTTCGTATTTCGATCCGTATCGGACGGCGTGTCACGACTGGCATTTTAGAAAATGGCGCATCGGTTTCGACGGGCCGATCTTCGAAGGCCATTTTCTTGAGCCTCGATCGCCGGCCACCCTGAGCCGGTTGTCTCTTGAGGATCACTTTTCAGCGGTAGAAGATAGCGATGAGCGGCCGATCTTGAGTTTTGCCAAAGCTACACAGACGCTTTGGAAGGCGCTTCAGGAAAACGTGCTGCACGCGACCGGAATTCCCGATCATAGTGCGCAACGTGTCAAAATTCCCGATCACGAGTGGCATGATCTCCAGTCAGTAGAGGAAAGTGGCCGCGATGTCCTTCGGACCGGTCTGCTATCTAGCTCGGGATACTCGAATATCGTATTCAGCCGGGTCTTGGTTGTTTCTGTCTGGCCAGCGAGGCAATCATTTGATGCGGAAGCGCAACTGCCGCCACCGATCGCTCCGGAGGGTGCCGGACATTTTCCGATTTATTCCGCCGCTCACTGGATCGCGACTTGCGGTGGCAAACAAAGTATCGACCCAAAAGATTCCAGAATTTGGTCAGGTGCATTCTCCGACCTTCTGGCCAGGATCGCTTCAAACGAAATCGAGGCGACGGGCATTCGAAACGGGATCAGAGAAAAGATCGATGGGCACATTTTTGCATCGCTCCGCGTTGATTATCCTTTTTCGGATGTGCCTCTGGATCTGATCCTGAGCGATGAACTGCATCTCTGCTCGGCTATTTACATTGATGAAGACGATTGGCAGCGCGGAGATGGCGATTGTTTGCGGAACCGCTCTGGAGTCCGGTGGTCTAAGTTGATGGTTTTGAAATCTGACATCGCTAGATTTTGGCCAAGCACGATTGCTGATGCTAGGCAAGAAAGACCGATACTTGCTACCGGCGCGCCGGGCCGTCCGACGTCAATGCAGCTAGTGCATCCGGAGCATCAGCGCCGCCTCGACGCCGGAGAAGCAGAGCATGCACTTAGGGCGGAGGCTACAGCATTGGCAGTCTGGTTGAAGAAGACGCACCCCAGCGCGCCGTCGCTAACGGTCAAGACGATTGAAAACAATATTCGAGAACGTCACCGGGAAGCGATGAAGCCCCGAAATTAAAATATCGGGGGAATTTCAGGGCAGTTTTTCGGGGGCATCAAATGTCCGATCTCTCCTGCAGCGTCCCGGCTATTCCGGGAAGACGATGCAAGAGGATCAGATGCCCAATCTCGAAAGCCCACCGGCTGCTAAGCCTGTCGCGTTGATGCCCAAGGTCGTAACCGCAAAGGTCGCCGCGAAGTTTGTCGGTCTGTCCGAAAGCACGCTCGCAAAGCTCCGGCTGAATGGTAATGGACCGGCTTACTGCAAGCTCGGCCGACGCGTCCTCTACCGGCCCTCTGATCTGGAGCAATGGCTGGAGTCACGTATCACGCGCGATACGTCGGATGCCGACGCGCGTTTCCTGAAGGCGCTCACCGTGGCGCATCCGCGCTGACATGGGGACCAAACATCCCAACCCCCGGCTCGCGAAAATTCATCGCAATTATTCCGTCGAAGAATTGGCCGGCTTGTTCGAAGTTCACAAGAACACAGTTCGCGGCTGGGTCCGCCAAGGGTTGACCCCGATCGACGATCAGCGGCCAACCCTGATCCGAGGCGACGAGACGCGTCGCTTTCTGATCGAGCGCCGGGCAAAGGCCAAGCAGAGCTGCGGGCCAGGCCGCATCTATTGCCTGCCTTGTCGTGCCCCGAAGGTCCCGGCTGGGAAGATGGCGGAACTCCGGTCCGAGAGCGGCACCAACGGGTCTATCTGCGGCATATGTCCCGACTGCGATCGCCTGATCTATCGGCGGGTGAATCCAGAGAGGCTGGATGCGGTTCAGGGCGATCTGGACATCTCGATCGCACGGGCGGCAACACGCATAGAAGAGACAGCCAGACCCAACTTGATTTGTAACTTTGATGCGAAGGCGACCACCGATGAAAAGCCACCATCCGATTAATGAGCGGATCAAGCGCCGCTATTTCGTTTATCTCGCGGAAGCTCAGGGCCAGAGCCAGCAGTCGATCGATGCGGTTGCGGCGGCTATCGCCCGCTTCGAATCCTACACGCGGTACCGGGATTTCAAGCTGTTCCATATCGAGCAGGCGAAGGGTTTCAAACAGCACCTTTCGGAGCAGTCGGCCCGCAGCGGTGAGCAGCTCAGCAAGGCAACGCTTTACGCAACACTCTCGGTCCTTCGCCGGTTCTTTCACTGGCTTGCCGGGCAACCCGGCTACAAGTCGCGCATCTCCTATTCGGATGCTGAATACTTCAACCTTTCGCTCAAAGATGCGCGCGTGGCAAAAGCCGTCCGCCCGGCCCGCGTTCCTACGCTGGAGCAAATCAGGCACGTGATCTTTTCCATGCCCACGACCACCGCTATCGAGCGGCGGGATCGAGCGCTGGTCGCGTTCACGATACTCACTGGCGCGCGGGACGGGGCGATCGCGTCGCTCAAGCTGCGGCATATCGATCTTCTCGCCGGCCGGGTTGATCAGGACGCGCGGCAGGTGAACACCAAGTTTTCCAAATCATTCTCCACCACGTTTTTCCCGGTCGGGGACGATATCCGTGCGGTGGTTGTGGATTGGGTGGACCATCTGCGGCGCGATCTGCTTTGGGGGCTCGACGATCCGCTGTTTCCCGCGACAAAGGTCGCGGTGGTAGGCCGCAAGTTTGAGGCGCTGGGCTTGGACCGCAAACACTGGAGCAATGCGGGCCGAATCAGGACGATCTTCAAAGACGCCTTTGCGGCGTGCGGGCTGAGCTATTTCAACCCGCACAGTTTCAGGAACACCCTTGCCCTTCTAGGGCAATCGCTCTGCAAGTCGCCCGAAGCGTTCAAGGCTTGGTCCCAGAATTTGGGCCACGAGCACGTCCTGACAACCTTCTGCAGTTACGGCAACCTTGACCCTCACCGGCAGGCGGCGATCATGCAGTCATTCGCCAGCGCGGCTCTTGAGGCTTGAGAGTAGTGGGAGCCACGCTTGTGGCAAGGAGGAGTAAGCTACCGCGCGATAATAGCCTGTGCGTGGCCTAGGTTCGGACTTCGAAGCCGACATGGAGACAGCCACCCTAGAAGGAGCAGCAGATATCGATAAACGCCACGTCGCGTGGACGCATGGTGAAGTAACGGGGACGCCGGCTGAATTGTAATTGCATTTAATTTCGACTGCCCGCCTCCGTCACCCTGCGCCAGGTCTGATCCGGATTGAACCAGACTTCTCGATCGGCGAAACGTGTCGTGTAAACGCCAAGATCCTTTTGGAAAATCGCTCCACCCTGGTTGGTCAGGTAGGTCATGACACCTGAATGACCGTATTGCACCGGAAAGGCGATCAGCCCGAATCCATGGACCATCTTGCCTTGTTCTTTGTAATCAAAGGATCCGCCCGCCGCCTTGGGGCCCTGCTTGAACAAGATCTTGAACTTATAGCCATGGTAGGTGGCGCGCGGTCGCCCAAAGCTGTAGCCGTCGGCCTTAGCGCTTTCGACGAGGCTATGCAGCGGGCTTTTATCGTCGGCGCTTGAAGCAGGCCAGTACAACCCATCCTTCAGGCCGGGCCGGCTAATAATGCGTTCCGCGTAGAGCTGTTTGCCTTCCTTTATCGCGGCGATCTTGGCGTAGTCTTTCTGAGCTGCAACGAAGGCGCGGATGGCGTCGACAGCCTTCGCTTCGTTTCGCGCGATCCGGGCGCGAAGAAGCTCCATTCGTCCGGTGGCACGCCTTTCTTGCCCTGCTTTCTTTTGGCCTTCAACGAGACGTCCCCTTCAGTCGTAGAGCGGGCCCGCAGCGAGCCATCCCAAGGTATTGTGCGGCTATGCTTACGCACACAGTGTGATCTGCTAGCATCTCAGGCTTTCAATTTCCTCGGTTTGAGCCCGGCGTCTGGACATGAATTGGAATTTCATTCAGACCCTCAAAACCGAGCTTAAATCATCCCTGTGGATCATACCCTTCATTGCGATTCCACTTGAGCTTGTGACTACGCGCCTTGTGCACTCTATCGATTCCACGCTGCACTTGGATTTTCTCGGATTTGCTATGTCCGGCGCTCAATCGCTTTACCAAGCAATCGTCTCTGCGACCTTGGCGTTTCTAGTCTTCACTTTTGGGTCGCTGCTCGTTGCAATTCAGGTCGCCTCATCGCAGCTGACGCCGCGCATCATCGCGACGACTTTGCTGAACGACAGCGTCGTTCGGTATACGGTCGGCCTGTTCATTTTCTCCTTGATGTTCGCGCTGAGTGCGCAAAACAGGCTTGACAAGGACGTTCACCAGTTCGTCGTCCTTATCTCGGCTTTGCTCGGGATTAGCTGCTTTGCCGCCTTCTTCTACCTGATCGATCACGCATCCCGGATGCTGCGTCCGATCAGTGTGTTGGTCCGAGTCGGCGAAGATGGGATTGCCGTCATTCGCAAGGTCTATCCGGATCTAAGCCTCGGTGCAGCCCCTTCGGAAAGAGGTAGCTCGCTCGGCAAGCCGGACGCTGTCATCCCTCACATGGAAAAGTCGGCGATCGTACTCGCGGTGGATCAAGCGGCGCTTGTGGCCGAGGCCCAGAGAATCGACGCCATAATAGAATTCGTCCCCCAAGTCGGCGACTTCGTCGCGGTCGATGAGCCACTTTTCAATGTGTATGGCAAGGCCCCCTACCACGAGGGATGCTTGCGGAATTCAGTGATCTTCGGCACCGAGCGAACGATGGAGCAGGATCCGACCTTCGCATTTCGAATCGTTGCGGATATCGCGCTTCGGGCGCTATCGCCTGCGATCAACGATCCAACGACGGCTGTTCTGGCCATTGACCAGCTTCATCGGATGCTACGAGCGGTCGGGAAACGAAATCTGCGCACGGATGAGCGTTACGACAACGCCGGCAAGTTGCGACTGATCTTTCGGACGCCGAATTGGGAGGATTTCGTAAGTCTCACTTTCAGTGAGATACGAAGTTGCGGCTCAAGCAATCTCCAGATCGTCCGGCGGCTGCGTTCGATGATCGAGAACCTCGCAAATACACTTCCGGTGACCCGAATGCCCGCGATCAACCGCGAATTGGCGCTGTTGGACCGCGAGATCGAGGCGAACTTTGCCTATCCGGAAGATCGCGCCCTTGCTCGCGTGGCCGATCCTCAGGGCTTGGGCGGGCGCTCAGGCACGCTCTGAGCGATAGAACGGATAACGATCATGCATGCTGAGGGCGTTCCCACTAGCAATCAGCTTCGCACCCCCAGAGCTGCCGCCATCGCCGGTATTCTGTTTTCGGTTCTATTGATCGCAATTTTCGGTATTTTTAGGAGCTCAGTCCCTGCCGATCCGCTGGAAACCGGAGCTTGGTTAGCCACCGACGCCAGAACGGTTGCATTCGGCCTGAACCTGATCCCTTTCGCCGGTATCGCCTTCCTATGGTTCATCGGCGTGCTGCGTGACCGGCTCGGTGCCAGGGAAGATCGCTTCTTTGCCACGGTGTTCTTAGGAAGTGCCCTTTTGTATCTGGCAATGTTGTTTGTGTCGGCGGGATTGATCGGAGCGCTGGTTTTGATCGCGGGGTCAACTGAGCAGAGCCAGTTCGGAAACTCACCGGCATTTCGGTTAGCACGCGCAGCAATTTTTGTGCTGCTGAACGTCTACGCAACCAAGATGGCGACGGTATTCATGATCTCGACCTCGACGGTGGTGATCTATACCGGAATCGCACCGCGCTGGATCGCTATCCTCGGCTTTATATCGGCGCTGGTCTTGTTGGTCGGTAGCTATTACTCAACTTGGCCGATCTTGGTGCTACCCGTGTGGGTGCTGCTTCTCAGTATCATCATACTATGCGACAAGAGGTGACCTTAGGGAAACCGGTGGCGGCGGTTCTGTCACGCCCAAACATCTCTTCCTCAACGGAGTAGTGTCATGGCTCATACAGACAAGCTATCCGTCGGTCAGGCTCTCGACAAACTGCGCGGCGGCAGCGATACCCCCTTATCGAAGATGCAGCAACTAGATAGTAAGATTGACTCTCTTGACGAAGAGATGCGGCGCATGAGGGCCACAAGCCGGAAAGTTGAGCGTGATCAACGTGCCGCAGCAACTGCGCCTCAGGCTCAAGACGTTGTTCCGGGGCGGCGCCCAATAAGGCTTTGGGTGTTGGGGATCACGGCTGCTTTGGCTATCGTGCTCATTCTGTTGGGTTGGAAGTGGCCTTCCTAGCAGAGCAAGCTGCTCAAGCGATGTTCGGAATGGTCGCGCGATAACGCTCAATGCGCGCGCTTCCTGTGGCCGATATGTGAGCTAGTGTTCCAAGAAAACATATTTTGTGGATGCCGCGACTTTGGCGTTCTTGTTCGCAGGGGCACGTCGTTGCGGCAGACGCCCTCTGCTACGGTTCTGGTTGCTCGACGCGCGACTTCCTCTCGAGCTGATATTCAACGAGGGGCCAAATGACCTGTTTGTGGTTCGCGTAGCAGGCAATACGCTCGGCGACGATATTCTTAGCAGCCTGAATATGCCGCAGATAATTTTGGCAAAAGTCTGAAACTGATCGTTGTCATCGGACGTAGCGGCTGCGGCGCGGTCACCGCTGCGGTTGACATGTTTCGCGATCCGTCGGGTTATTTGTCGCTCACGTCAAGGTATCCGATCCGGATTCTGGTCGACCGATTGCAGATCGTGATTCACGCCGTGGCGCTCCGGGCAGACCAGGCGTTTGGAGTGACGATCAGGGGTCATCCTCGATATCGCGATCTGCTCATTGAGACGGCCATTGCGATCAATGCCCCGCTTGCGGCGCACACGCTCCAACAGGCCATTGATCCGGATAAATCCGATCTCCGAACCGTCTTTGGTGTGTATGTCCTTTCGGACCGCACCGTCCGGCCCCCGCGCGTCGGCAGCGACGACGTGAAAGGTCTTGCGCCGCCGCCGTAGAGCGCATCGGAGTTCGTAGATGTTTGCAGTGCCGCGTTGCGATCGAAGCGGATAAACGATCTGTTTTCTGGCTAAAACGTGAAGTCGCTGAACCCAGTCGTCTATCTCACCTGGCTGCCGGCCTAGACTTAGTGCGCCGGGTATGCCGGCGTCACTCATCGATTCGCCTAGCCGCCATCAGGCTATCGCGATGCCTCGCGTGCAGGATCGCCCGTGCCATCTTCGCACCTTCCTCGGGATCGGCAGGGTGAACTGCGTAACACTCGTTCAATACTCCATCCAATATTGTGCCGCCGAGCGCGCGGCGTATCTCGCCGAGGGCCAACTGCTCATCATCCAGAAAAGCCTTCACCACGCGCAGTTTCCAGAGCCGACGTTTTTGCCCCTTTGGTGAAATCACAATGGGCCTGCGGAGTTTGTGATGGTTCAGCGACGGTCAGGTGCGATCGTCGTCATAAATGGGCAAAAGAACACGGGCGTGATGAGTTAGCGGGCGTTCCGCTGAATGGCGCTCATAAGTGTTTCGTTTTTGTGGCGCTTGCAATAGGCGCTGACAGCGGCTCTGTTCCGTGCGGCCTGAGTTACATTGAGAACGCTCATGTTTCGTGCGGCATTGAAATAGCCGCTCATCCAGCTGGCGATAATGTCCTGTTGGTCGCGATCGGACTTGAGGAACTGGTTGCAGGTGAGCATAGTCATATCGATAACAGTTTGAGCCCGTGCGGGCGCGCCGGTGAGCGCCAAGCAGATTGCAACCATCGATACGGCAGCAGCGGTCCGGTGCATTGGCGTACTCGTCTCGCTATCGCATCGTTGCGCGCTCCAGGCCACGCATGACCGTGTCGCCGGGAGATGTGGTGCACCATTGTTTGACATTGGCGATGTTGCGCTGGTACGCGGCGAGATCGATCCAGGCATATCCGGTCCGTTGATTAAACCAACCGCTCATCCACGCCGAATACAGACGCGATTGATCTGGTGGCAGCGCGAGGTACTGCGCGCATGTCAACCGGTTCATATCGATCAAGACCTGTGCACTCGCAGACGAAGGAAGGAACGCGGTCGCGGCCCACACCCAAAGCAGCAGCCCTGTCATCGCGCCTCTCATGCAGTCATTATGGCGTGAAGTCTGATTGCAATGCGGCCGTGTTCGCAACTATCCAAATGTATAGTCCCGATGTGCAATGTCGGTTGGCCTGAAATTGAAGCAGCTCATCATCGGTGTGCTGCTGCGGCACTTGTGATCAGGTGCCGTTTCTGCGGCGCGACAGCGCGGCCTGCGTCGATGTATAAGTGATAGAAAGGTGTCGCGTATCATATGAACGTACAGCAGCCGGGTTGCTGTTCCGGACGTCACGATCGCCAATCGGCGCCGTTCCTGATATTGTTCCGTGTTGCGTGCGAGGCGGCGCGGTTACCGTGTTGAGGGGAAATCATGTCTATGGCGGAACACGATCCAGCTGGCGGCAAACAAGTCGCAGTACACGGGCTCGAACTCGCCATCCGGTTCGGTGTTCTTGCGCTTCTGCTGTATCTGTCTCTGAACCTCGTTCGGCCATTCCTCACGATAGCGATCTGGAGCATCGTTCTCACAGTCGCGCTATATCCGTTCTACGAGAGTGTGGTGAAACTGGTTGGAGGACGACGCCGGCTGGCGTCGGTGCTCCTCACGCTGCTGAGTCTCCTTGTTGTCATCGGGCCGGCGACGTGGCTTGTGTTGGGCCTCATCGACAGTATCAAAACGTTGTCTGAACATGTCGATCTGTCCGCCGTGACGTTGCCGCCTCCACCGGAGGCAGTGAAGAGCTGGCCGCTGATCGGCGAGCAAATCTATCAGTCATGGAGCCTGGCCTCGGGCAATCTCCAGGCTACCCTGGTGAAGATCGCTCCGCATTTGAAGCCGATCGGGACGGGTCTGGTCAAGATTGCGGCGGGGGCGGGCACCGGCTCGATCAAGCTTTTGATTGCGATTGTGATTGCTGGGTTTCTGTACACGCCGGCGCCGTCACTGGCTGAGGCGGTCCGGAAGTTCGCGCGCAGACTCTCGTTTGATCGTGGTGATGAATTCGTCCAGCTTGCAGGTGCGACCATTCGGGCGGTGTCACGTGGCGTGATAGGCATTTCTGCGCTGCAGGCCCTCCTTGCGGGAGTGGGCCTGATCGTTGCCGGAATTCCGGGCGCCAGCCTCATAACCTCTGCGGTTCTGATCCTCGGTATTATTCAGCTCGGGCCGTCTATCGTCCTCATCCCCGTGATTATCTGGAGTTGGACGGCGATGGATACGACAGCGGCATTGCTGTTCACCGCCTACATGATCCCGGTCAATCTCATTGATAACGCGCTGCGGCCGCTTGTCATGGGGCGAGGACTCGGAACGCCGACAGTGGTCATCCTGATCGGGGTCATAGGAGGCACCATCTCCTACGGCATCACCGGCCTGTTTTTGGGACCAATCGTGCTCGCTGTGATCTGGGAACTTCTGTCGGCATGGATCGGTGAAAGCGACGAAGAAACGTGACCCGGACGCGATAGTCTAGGTTGGGCGGCGCGCGATGTTGAGCGCGACGCTCTTGTCGCGGGGCTTGTTGGTCAGAACCGCTAGCGCCAACCGGCCTTCCTGGAGCGCCGCGCTGGTCGTTTGTCTGCGGCCGGGAGCCACGTCTTGTATGCTCCCTTCGCGATGTCTACGTCGATATAGGGCTCGATGAGCTTCTGGAAGGCGTTCGCAACCTGTTTGTACTCGTATTCGCAACCCTCGGCCCGATCCGCTGGAAGGTAGCCGTTTAAGAGAAAATCGCCGAACAGCACAGGATCGGCGCCATAGGCGAGACATAGCAGGTTGTAGTAGCGCTGCGATGGCGTCCCGTGCACGTCTGCGAATTTCTTCATGGACTGAACGACGACAGGGAAACGAAGATCGCCTTTGTATTGGTAGGCGTTGCCCTGGATCAGACGTCGCGCGTCGGCCTTGTCTGCCTTCAGCATGATAAAGTTCGAAAACTGGTCCGCCGCATCCTCCTCGCGCCCGAAGAGGGGTATATTGAGAATATCGAAAACGGCATGTCCGGCCTCGTGCAGAAAAACGTCGATCACCGGGCCGACCAGCGCATCGATCGGCGCGACACCGGCCGGCGTGACCGCTTTCGGTGCGTTGCGCCAGATGTCATCAAGATATTCGTAGCAAACCGTAATGGCGTCCTCCTCGTACCAGGCGTTTGACACACCGTCGCAATACTCGGTCTTGAGCAGCAGGCGTCTCGGCAGGCGTATGGGTGCCAGAAGGTCTCGAATTTTCTCCAGGGCCTGTGCTTTGACAATCTGATCGTGCACCTCCTTGAGGCCGTCGATCTTTGGATCGCCGTATTGGATGTCGATCTGCCTCGGACGCAGATCCTGCGCCCATGAATTAGTGGAAGCGCAGCTTGCCAAACACAACACGGCCAAGAAGCGGAGCACGATGGTCATCATCTGTCGTCCTGTAAGCTCAGCATTCAGCGACGTATGAGCGCGGGCCACATAGTTCGAGGGGCGGTGAAGCGGCGCGCGCGCCGCGATTGCACTCAAGCATCGCTTCGTATCATGCGGTACTACCGAAGGGTATCGGCAGTCCTAAACCTTGGTTCAGGAAATTACGGGGGCCGTCTTGTATGTCCCTATCGGTCCGCCGCGGACACTGCACGGCCTGCCATATTCTGATTCATCAACTGGTGTTGCGCCATGCGTCGACTGGTCCGATGGTCCGGCTTATACAAATGAATACTGCCACCCATCGCATTCGTATGATCTGTTGGAGCCCTAGTGAAGGGAGAAATGCGATGATTAGATTATCCGCTTTGGCATTCCTGTTGGCTATCGCGTCTTCAGCACAAGCGATGCCGCTTGTCCCCATCCAGCAGCCGGAGAGCATGGTCTCCCACGTCCGCGAAGCATGCGGCGCGGGCTTTACCCGGGTGAACGGTGTCTGCGTGCGAACTCCGGCACGGGCAGCCGCGCGTCGGGGCGCTGTCAGAAACAAGCGTTAGGATTTGTTCGTCAGGTTGGTGCGGAGTTACGGGTCTTTAGGTTGCCGCCCTTCGGCGGGGCCGCCTAAGTCAGTGGATCCGGATAGGCTGCTTGCCAGGCCCTTCGCGGTGCCGGCAAAAGTGGCGGAGAATGTTGCTCACGCCGGACGCGCGACCTGAACGTTGTGAGGTGTGTGCTGTCTCGAGTGTGGCCCCAGGAGGGGAGGTATCAATGCGCGTTCAGGTCGAAACCCTCGTTGGAAAGATCGCCATCCCCACGGCTGTGCTGATTGTTGGATTGGTTATTGTCCTGTGGACTTATCTGCTTTTTCAACTCTGATCGCCAGGACTTCGGCCGCGGGCGCCAGCCGACTTGATAGACTGGACCAGTAGCGGATTTGGCCATCGCTCCCGATTTAGCACCGATGCTCGCGCGCCCCTCGGAATCGCCGCCGGCGGCGGGCGACCGCCCGATGGGTGGCTTCCCACAACCGTGGTTTTGTGCTGCTATTGGAGCAACAGACAGACGTCGTACAGTCGGGCAGACGTCGTACAGTGATCGCGTTTCGGGGCATCTGCTATGTTGTGTGTGCGGCTATTGCCGCACTGTGCTGCGTTGCCTTCATTCCGGCTTCTCAGGCGTCTCCGGCTCTCGCGGCTGAGCCGAAGACGGTGCTGGTGCTGCATTCGTTCGGACGCGACTTCAAGCCGTGGAGCGAATACGCCAAGGCGATCCGCCTGGAGCTCGAACGGCAGTCGCCCTGGCCGATCGACATTCAGGAACATGCGCTGGTCACGGCACGATCGGCGGACGTCGATCCGGAAGATGCATTCGTTTCCTACCTGCACGCGCTGTATTCGAAGCGCCCTCCCGACTTGATCATCAGCATCGGCGCACCGGCTGCCACTTTCGTCCAGCGGCATCGGGAGCGAATATTTCCAGCTGCGCCAATGATTCTGACGGTGGTTGATCAGCGGCGCGTGCAATATTCGATACTCGGACCAAACGACACTGTCGTTGCGGTTTCAATCGACTATCACACAGCGATCGGTAACATTCTGCAGGTTCTGCCGGACACCAATCACGTTGCGATCGTCATCGGAACCTCGCCCATCGAGAAGTTTTGGAGAGAGGAAATTGCACGAGAGGTGCGACCGCTCGATAGCCGGCTCAAGTTCACCTGGTATGACACACTGTCATTCGATGAAATATTGGAGCACGCCGCAACGCTGCCGCCGAACTCAGCGATTTTCTGGGAGTTGATGATCGTCGATGCTGCGGGCGTCGTGCATGAGGAAGGCAAAGCGCTCACGAGGCTTCATCTGGGCGCTAAAGCGCCGATTTTCACCTATACCGACGCGTTCTTTGGCCGGGAGATTGTGGGCGGCTCACATGTTCCGGTTCTCGAGGTGGGGCAACAGGTCGGCGCGGTCGCGGTTCGAATCCTGAACGGTGAGAGTGCCGGATCAATCAAGGTGCCGCCGGTCGGGATGGGCACACCGAAATTCGATTGGCGCGAGTTACAGCGATGGGGAATACCCGAAAGCCGGCTGCCGCCCGGCAGCGAAATTCACTTTCGCACCCCAACGGCCTGGGAGCAGTATCGCGCGTACGTATTTGCCGCCCTGACGGCAATCCTGATTCAGACCGGCGTAATCCTCTGGCTGCTTTACGAGCACCGTCGCCGCCGGATTGCCGAAGTGCTGGCACGCACCACCATGGCAGAATTGCATACCGCAAATCGCCTCGCCGCTGCTGGCGAATTGTCCGCCTCGATTGCGCATGAAGTGAAACAACCCCTCACTGCGGTTGCATCGAACGCCTATGCGGCGCTCAACTGGCTTTCTGCCGGGAGGCTGAACGTCGACGAAGCACGCAAGTCGCTCAATCAGATCGCGGCCGCTGCGCATCGTGCGAGTGATATCGTGTCAGAAGTTCGCGCGATGTTCAGCAACGATGAGCACGAAATGGAGACAATCGACGTCAATGCGCTCATCTTGTCCGTTGTGACCAGCAGCAGGGTGTATCTGCTCAAGTATTGCGTTGCCGTCGAAACCGCGCTTGACGCGAGTCTTCCGCCAATTCAGGGATACCGTGTCCAAGTCCAGCAACTCATCCACAACCTGGTGATGAATGCGGTTGAGGCGATGCAGCCAGTCACGGGACGGACGCTGCGTTTCAGAACGGCGAGGGGCTCCTCTGGCGCTGTTCTCGTGGTCGTCGAAGACACTGGAGTGGGCATCGACGTGGAGCATCTAGACCGGATATTCAAGCCGCTCTTCACCACCAAGTCCCGCGGGATGGGGATGGGCCTTTCGATCTGTCGGTCGATCGTTGAGGCGCATCGCGGCAAGATTCGCGCATACCCGCTGCCGCACGGAGGTGCCGCTTTCCAAATCGAATTGCCGACATGCGACGCTGCCGCGAAAAGGTTAAATGCACAGGCGGACAGCGGCCGCCGGTGACCGCATAATCTATACCGGTGAAGCTGATGCCAATTCCAGTGCATCGGCCTGCCGGACCAATTCGGCCAATGACTTCGCCTTCATCTTTCGCATGATGCTGGCACGATGAACCTTCACGGTGATCTCGCTCAACTTGAGCATGCCTGCGACCTGCTTGTTCATCAGGCCCGACACGATATAACTCATGACCTCTTTCTCGCGGGGGGTCAGTGAATCGAAGCTGTCGCGAATCACCGCGAGTGCCGCCGCCTTTTCGCGATGCGCGGTATTGCTCTTGATTGCAGTCCGGACCGCGCGGAGCAGATCTTCCTCGCGGAACGGCTTGCACAGGAATTCGACGGCGCCCGCCTTCATGGCCTGAACGCTCATCGGGACGTCCGCATGCCCGGTAATGAAAATTATGGGCATCGAAAAGCCAAGCGTACCGAGCTCTTCCTGAAAGTCCAGGCCGCTCATGCCGGGCAGTCTCACATCAAGGATCAGGCAAGACGGCACATCCGGTCGCTTGCTTCGCAGGAAGTCGGCCGCCGAACCGAAAGTCTCGACCGCGATATCGACTGATCGCAGAAGGCTGCTCAGGCCCTCTCTAACGGCCTGATCATCATCGATCACGAAAGCGATCTGCTGTTCCGAAGTCATAGCCCCTTATATACTGACTGAAGAAGCCCCGTACATCCTGGGCTGCCGTGAGGTAAAAGAAGCGATAGTAGTAATCGATCATAAGTGTGAGAATGCCTGCCCCCGAACACGCAAGTGAAATGGGTATTTAGATTTATCGAAAAACGTCGCGTAGCCATTAAGCCATCTTCTAAGGTCGCCGCGTCAGCGTGCGTTGACTTGGCAAAAGCTTGGGCCGCCGACTGTCTTCGTATATGCACTGCGACGATTCCCTTTGTTAATTGAGTAAGTGTGTACGTGTGTGCGTGCGGTGCGGAATGGTGACATCTGAAACTAATCGCGCGGAATGCAAAATGGCTCTGCCGTTTGAAGATTTGTATTTGGCAGCGCGGAGGATCGCTCGTTGGAGTATCATTGTAGTCGGCTGTGTCGCATTCGGGCCATCCGCGGGCGCACAGCAGATATTTGCTACGCCCGAGCAGGCCAGCGAAGCACTTGTGACTGCACTCAAGTCGGCTGAACGCCGGGAGATCCTCAATGTTGTCGGCCGGTCAGCGTTCGACATCCTTTCTTCAGGCGATGATGTTGCGGATGAGCTGGCACGAAAGCAGTTCGTCGAACAGTTCGGCCAGAGAAATCGAATCGTGATGCATGGTGATCTGGAGGCGACGCTGGTGACGGGAACCTCAGAGACACCGTTCCCGATTCCGCTCGTGCGATCATCGCAGGGATGGCAATTCGACATAGTGTTGGGCCGACAGGAGGTGTTGCGTGCGCGCATTGCCCGAAATGAGGCAAAGGCCCTTGAGACGCTTGCCGCGTTCGTGAAGGCTCAGCGAGACTATGCGGCCATGGCAGCCACGAAGGAGGGCGGCAAACGCTATGCACAACGCTTCATCAGCAGACCCGACCAGAAGGACGGATTATACTGGCCTGAATCCGTCGGTGACGAACGGAGTCCCCTGAGTGATTTGGTCGAACGCGCGAAGGCCGATGGATACAGTTTCGGGACTTTACGTGCCGCCTATCATGGCTACAGATTCAAGATCCTGCTGAGGCAGGGCCACAGGGCGGCCGGTGGCTCCATCGATTATAACGAGAAGGGCAGAATGACGCGCGGCTTTGCCCTGATCGCCTATCCGGTTCAGTACGGGCATTCCGGCGTCCTGAGCTTCATGGTCAATCAAAGTGGCGTCATTTATCAGAAGGATCTTGGTGTCCACAGCACGCGTTCCGCCGATCGTGAGGTGTGGTTCAATCCGGACCAGACGTGGCGAAAGGTGGTGCAGCCCGTTGGTGGCCTGTGATTGGGCGGCATTGCATTCATTGTGCCGGCGAAGCACGACTGCAGCTACGCCGGCACGTCTCGCAGCGATAGGAATGGAGCATGGTGGCCCAGCTTCTCGTCGGCGGCGCTGTCAGCATCGCCAACATCGCCATCCATGCGCTCGCGACCACGTGGGTGATTCAACTTGGCCGAACGATGGGTGAGTCGGCGCGCTCGCGGTCGTCAGTGTTCCTGATCCGGGTGATGATTATCACGGTATCGGTCCTCATGCTCGCGCATTTTTGCGAAGTGTGCGTCTGGGCCTTGGCCTACTCGATCCTCAAGGTCATGCCCGCGAGCGCAGTCGCTTCGAGCATCTACTTTGCTTTCGTCAACTATACGACGCTGGGATACGGAGACGTTGTGCCCGTTGAGCGCTGGAACCTGCTCGGGCCGGTAACGGCCATGAACGGTGTGCTCCTGTTCGGCTGGTCGACCGCTGTCATTTTCGAAATCCTGCGGCGAGCAATCGCGGTGTCGACTCTCGCGCCGTTGCATCGGATCGGCGGCCGGGAGACTAAACCTTAGTACAGTTTATCCAAACCGGACCGCGTGGTGGCCTAGCCTTTTGATGCAGCGGGACAAGGGGGCCTGAGAAATCATGGCGAAGCGCACAAAGGCCAAGAAGAAGAACGCGAAGACCGAGCCCAATGAACGCGCTGCCGAAAGGATGTCGCGTAAGGACTACGAGAAAGAGCTTCGCAAGCTACAGGTCGAGCTCTGTTATCTTCAGGAATGGGTCAAGGCCAAGGGCCAGCGCGTCATCATCGTGTTCGAGGGCCGCGACACCGCCGGAAAGGGAGGCACGATCAAGGCCCTGACGGAGAGGGTGAGCCCGCGCGTGTTTCGGGTCATCGCGTTGCCGGCCCCGACCGAGCGAGAAAAGAGCCAGATGTTCATCCAGCGCTATATCGAGCGATTTCCTGCGGCCGGAGAGATCGTGATTTTCGATCGCAGCTGGTACAACCGCGCCGGCGTGGAGCATGTCCTGGGGTTCGTCGGTGACCGGCAATACAAGCATTTTCTGGAGTTGTGTCCCGAAATCGAGAAACATATTGTCGATGCCGGAATCATTCTGATCAAGATCTGGCTGGAAGTGGGGATGAAAGAGCAGGAGCGGCGGTTCACCGCTCGTCTGGAAGACCCGCTGCGGCAGTGGAAGTTAAGCGATATGGACATCAAGTCCTACAGCCGCTGGTACGACTATTCCCGCGCGCGCGACGCGATGCTGAAGCAAACCGACAGCAAGCATGCTCCATGGGCGATTGTGCGCTCCGACGACAAGCGGCGCGGCAGGCTGAACTGTCTCGCGCACATCCTGAGTGCCATTCCGTACAAGAAGCTGCCACGGCCGAAGGTCAAACTGCCCCCGCGTGAGACCAAACATGCCTATGACGACGCGGCGTCCCTGTCAGGGCGGCGATTTGCCGTCCAGCGGTTCTAGGAGATTGCTGGGCCCGGTCAGGGAGCGTCAGGTGCGGAACTGAGCGCTGACCTGACGCCGTCCAGAAGGCTTCTTTCAGAACATGGCTTGGTCAGGATGCAATGCACATGGCATTCCCGCATGCGGGCTTCGGCGAGTGAGTCCGTGAGGGCGGTCAGAAAGATGACCGGGCGTCGGTAGCCGGCGCACACAAGACGGCGGTGCAATTCGAACCCGTCAATCTCCGGCATCATGATGTCCGTGATGATGCATGAAGTTTCGTTGAGGCCATTCCAGCCAAGCAAGGTGCGCCCCGACTCGAAAGTCTGAACCTCATATCCGTGCGAGCGCAAAAGGTTGGCGGTCGCCTCGCGGACTCCGTCGTCATCGTCAACCAGGGTGATCATGCGCCAAGTCGATAAAGGATAGGGGAGGGGCTGGTATTGCAGAACGGAGCACTTTGGAGTCCCTTCTTGTTCCACCGCGCCCGTCGTCATTCGGCACCTGGAATTGAATGCCCTTTAGCGGACCGGTTCTATTGTCCCTTGGCATATGCAGGCCGCAAAAAGGTTTGCTCAGCCGTCGGCAGGCGGTTAGCACCGCATTTGCACGATGCGACCTATGCAAGTGTATAGTTGCATCCCTTTCCGCGGTCCGAAAACGTACTCTGATGCTAGGAATGTTCAGATCACCATTTTTCCAATTCCGGCTTCGATGAAGACGCGCGACCTGCATTCATCCGTTATCGGGTCAAACCATTTTGGAGAAAGAAAATGTGGGTCATGATTCTGGTTTCGGTCGCAATTGCAGACCCTCCGCATTCGAAATTTTCGCCCGCTTTTCACAGCGCGGAGTTTTCAACGCGAGAGTCCTGCGAAAGTGCAAGGACTGCTCTGGATAGCTCGTTTGGGGCCCATATCAGCAAACTGAACCAGGTTATCGAAAGCCAGGCAACGGTGGGGCAGGCTCGCACCTATGAAAGATTGCTGTTTCACTCGATTTGCGCGCCAAAATAGATATGAGCTCCGTTTCACCGGCCCTCGAGCGGTGAGATTCATTTGATATGCGAGGCTGTCGAGGGACATTGCCTGTCAGAAGCGGTAGGTTCATGATTGTGGGTAGGCGACACCGGAGAGGATAGTTTGAGCGAATCCGTCAACCCACTGGCCCCGCACCACTTGCCGCCGTTCATCACGGCGCCGGGCGAGACCGACATCTTGATGACCGTCATGGCCGTCTTTCTGGTTTTGGCCGTGCTCGGCGTCGGACTTCTATTCCTTCGCCTGCACACATTGCCCGAGCGGATGGCACACAAGTCGCAGAAGCTGCAATTCGAGATCGTTGCGGTGCTGGGGCTGCTGGCATTGTTCACGCACCAACACATCTTCTGGGTAGCGGCCCTGCTTCTCGCCGTCATCGATCTTCCCGACTTTGGCTCGCCGTTGCGTCGCATCGCCGGCTCGGCGGAGCACCTTGCTGGTATCCCGCCCGGTCAAGGCGCGAAGGCGGCCGAAGATGCGGAGGCCGCCACCATCGCTTCTCGTCAGACACATGGCCATTGACCGATGCTTGAACTGCTCCTTTGCTCGATGCTGACGATACTTCCGGATTATCTGTTCCGGCGCTATTGGCAGGGCAAGCGTTTCGGCCATGAGATCACGCTGTTCTCGGTGTGGTTCGAGTTGCGCTGGGGCATCGTCACCTGCCTGATGCTCACGATCGGCCTGATCACGACGGTATTCTACTTCCATCCGGCCACGACCTCCGTCACATCGTTCTTCCGGACCGTACCGATCGTCCCGGAGACATTCGGGCGCGTTGCGGAAATCTACGTCAAGGGAAGCGCTGAAGTCGAACGGGGCCAGCCGATCTTCAGGCTGGACGACGCAAAGCAGAGGGCGGCCATTGAAACGATCCGCCGACGCATCGAAGAAATCGACGCTCAAATGCTTCTCGCCCGATCCGAATTAGCCGGTGCCGAAGGCCAGCTGGTGCAGGCTCAGGGCGCCTATCGGCAGGCCGTCGACGAGTTGGAGACCAAGCAGGAGTTAAACCGCCGCGGGGCGGACATCGTCGCTCGCCGTGAGATCGAAAAACTTGAGCTGGCGGTCAAGACCCGACAAGGCGGTGTCGATGCGGCCGAGTCCGCAAAGCAGGGCGTCGAAACCCGTATCTCGGACGTCCTGCCGGCGCAGAAGGCGAGCACCGAGGCCACCCTCGCCGAGGCCGAGGTGGAACTGGCAAAGACCGTGGTGCGCGCCGGTGTGACAGGTCGGGTTGAACAATTCGCGTTGCAGGTCGGCGACGTCGTCAATCCGATGGCGCGCCCCGCTGGCGTGCTGATTGCGACCGAATCTTTCCGTCCGAGCCTGCAGGCCGGTTTCGGCCAGATCGAAGGCCAGGTCATGAAGCCGGGAATGGTGGCCGAAGTAACGTGCATTTCCAAGCCCTGGGTGATCATCCCAATGGTCGTGACCCGGGTGCAAAATTTCATCGCCGCGGGACAATTCCGCGGCGGTGAACAGCTGATCGATGTAGCCCAGGCGGTGAAGCCAGGGACGATCCTGACCATTCTCGAGCCGCTCTACGAAGGCGGCCTCGATGGCGTCACGCCCGGCAGTAGCTGCATCGCCAACGCCTATACAAGCAACCACGAGCAGCTGGCAATGAAGGATATTGGCACCTTCCGGCGTTTTGTGCTTCACGCAATTGACGCCGTCGGCCTGGTACACGCGATGCTCTTGCGCATTCAGGCGATATTGCTGCCGTTCAAGGACCTCGTATTCAGCGGCGGTCATTGACATACGGTGAAGGTGATTGCCCTAGCCGCGCAACAGCTTCGGAATGCGATAGGAGTGCGAAAACGTTGCGCCGCTGAAAAGTCTGCAGCTCACTTTCGGGAGTGTTTCCATGTCGTGCGGTTTAGGCTCTGGAGCAGTTTGTTTTGCGATTGTGCGGACGACCTCGGCGTTTTCTGCTAAAGCGATCAAGGGTATCGCGGCGGGTATGTTCTCGTTGACCTTGATCTTTGCGACGAGCGGATATGCGCAAGACGTCGCTTCGCAGAAGCCGCCTCCGCAGCGACATTCGTTTCTAAATTTTAGTAAGCAACTGAAGGGACCGCATTCGTATGTCATCAAAGCGGCTTGCCCATCCTATTCCTCCTGCTGTTGTGTAATCGGTGGCTACGCAGCCTGCATGACAAGCAGCGAGTGCTCTGCTCTTGGAGGTGGCTGTACCGGTAGATGTTAGAGGCCACATTGTCGAGGCCGCTTCAGTGGCGGCGTCCTTTCTGAGGCCTCCAACAAGGCGCCTCCGAGCTTTAATGTATAAGTTTGAGCCTAATTGCGCGACCGGCGCTGCTTAGTGCAGAAGCCGATACGTCAAGCTGCAGACCTATCTCAAGGCATCGGCAGTATAAACCAATAGATCGGATCCGCATCGAATTGCAGGAGTACTGAATGATCGCCATCGCGGTACTAGACGCGACATAGTGTTTTTCGGGCTCGCACCATGGACAAACTTGAAAGCTATTCAGCGGTCGAGCTACTGCGGGACGGGCACCGTGTCGAAATCCGGGCGCTTCGGCCATCCGATCGGTCAGCCCTTGAAACCGCAATCGACCGGACCAGCCCATTGTCGCTTTACCGTCGGTTTTTTACGGTCAGAACGGTCTTCACCGAGGCGCAGACAAATTATTTCGTCGATGTTGATTTCAAGAAGCACGTTGCGCTGGTCGCGGTTATCGATGAAGGCGCCGGACCATCGATCGCCGGCGGTGGCCGCTATGTGCTTATCGATAGCGATAGGGCTGAGATCGCTTTCATGATCACCGATGCGTATCAGGGTAGAGGCATCGGCGGGATGCTGCTTCAACACCTGGCCGTGATCGCCAAAGACGCGGGAATTCGGCAATTTTTAGCTGAGGTGTTGCCAGAGAACACGCCAATGCTGAATCTGTTCGAGAAAAGCGGCCTTCGAATGAGCGTTCAGTCGGAGTCCGGCGTAGTCCATGTGACGCTCGCTCTCTGACGCCTCCGCCATGTTCTCCCTAATGCATCCCCAGGCGAAATCTGCGGGCAGCGCCCTATCCATTCCTCGAAATAAACAGCACCAATTTCAGTCTCAGGAGTTGGCCGCTCGCGTCAGCGAAATAGCAACCGCGATGCCACCCCCTTGTTGTGCGCTGCGCCAATCGAATTCCTGCGCCCAAGATGATCCGCTTCGGCCACAAGCAGACAAAAAGCACCTGATTGCAACTTGATTGTTCAGGAGTATCGGCAGACTACACCTAGGTTCAATTCACTTTCAGGCTCTGCATTTCTACGGATGGCATGCTGTCTCTAAACAAAGAAGAATGGAAGGAGCGCAAATGCCGACATTCAAAGTGTTGCATCTTGCCGTCGCGATGTCCGTGTCCATGGTCCTGGCGGTGCCCGGAGCCGCGCTCGCCCAGGCGCCCCAAAAGAAGATCAGCTACGAAGAGGCATTCAGGCGCTGCAAGGCGTTCATGGACAAGGAGAAGGGCAGTCTTGGAGCGGGGACGACCGCGGATGCCAATAAGACGACCCGCGGCGCCGCGTGCATGAAGAAATTCGGACACAGGCTCTGAGCGTCTTCAAGCAAGAGAGTTCTTTTCCTCGATTGCTGCCCACCTGTCGCGTGCTCCCAGCGATCGAGCGCCGGCGACCGCCAATCACGTCACGTTAGCGGGTTAGCGCCGCTAGGGTCGAAAACAAGCCAGCCCGGGAGGCACGTCATGGCCGTATCTGCAGTACTCAGCGTGACCAGCAAGGAAGAGGATGCCTGGCGGGACTTCAAACCGGGCGACTGGTGTACGAGCATTGCGGTGCGCGACTTCATCGTGCGCAACGCGACGTCCTATTCCGGGGACGAGAAGTTTCTCGCCGCTCCTTCCGCGCGCACCAAGGCTGTTTGGGCCAAGCTCCAACCCTATTTCCAGGAGGAGCGGAAGAAGGGGGTTCTTGCGGCGGATGCAAAGAATCCATCGACGATGCTCGCCCACAAGCCCGGCTATATCGACCAGAACAACGAGATCGTGGTCGGATTGCAGACCGATCAACCGTTCAAGCGGGCGATATTCCCGTATGGCGGGCTTCGCATGGTCGAGGCTGGGCTGAAAGCGGCCGGGATCGAAGCCGATCCACAGGTCCATGAAGCCTTCACAAAATATCGCAAGTCGCACAACGACGGCGTGTTTGACGCCTATACCGACGAAATCCGCGCCTGCCGCAAGTCCGGAATCATCACCGGCTTGCCGGATGCCTATGGCCGCGGCCGCATTATTGGCGACTATAGGCGCGTCGCGCTCTATGGCGTTGCGCGCCTGATCGAGGCCAAGCAGGAGGAACGCAAGCAGGTCGACGATATGTGGCCGACTGATGAGATCATCCGCGTGCGCGAGGAACTGGCAGAGCAGATACGTGCGCTGCAAGACCTGGCGGAGATGGGCAAGCGCTACGGATTCGATATCACGCAGCCCGCGAAGAACGCCCATGAAGCATTTCAGTGGACGTATTTCGCCTATTTGGGCGCCATTAAAGAGGCCAATGGCGCCGCGATGTCGCTTGGTCGCATCTCGACCTTCCTCGATATTTACATCGAACGCGATCTGAAGGAAGGCAAGCTTGATGAAGCGGGCGCCCAGGAATTGTGGGATCAGCTTGTTCAGAAACTGCGGATTGTCCGATTCCTTCGTACCCCGGATTATGACGCGCTGTTCAGCGGCGATCCCTATTGGGCGACCGAATGCGTCGGCGGCATGGATCTGAACGGCAAGCCGCTGGTGACCAGGAGCAGCTATCGCATGCTGCATACGCTCACAAATCTCGGGCCGGCGCCGGAGCCCAACATCACCGTGCTGTGGTCGAACCACATGCCGGAGAACTTCAAGCACTATTGCGTCAAGGTCAGCAAGGAGACGTCGTCGCTGCAATATGAGAACGACGACCTGATGCGGCCCTATTGGGGCGACGACTATGGGATCGCCTGCTGCGTCTCGGCCATGAAGCTCGGCAAGCAGATGCAGTTCTTCGGCGCGCGCGTCAACCTTGCGAAAGCCTTGCTGTACGCGATCAATGGCGGAAAGGACGAGGTGTCCGGCGAACAGATCGCTCCGCCGACGCCGCCGGTCACCGGCGACGTGCTTGACTTCGAAGAAGTCATGGAGAAATTCGACACCACTATGGAGTGGCTCGCGCGCACCTATGTGCATGCGATGAACTGCATCCATTATATGCATGACAAGTACTTCTATGAGCGCCTGGAAATGGCGCTGCACGACCGCGACGTCCTGCGCACCATGGCCTTCGGCATCGCCGGCTTGTCGGTCGTTGCCGACAGCCTCTCGGCGATCAAGTACGCCAAGGTGCATGTGATCCGTGACGAGAATGGCCTTGCAGTGGACTACCGGATCGAGAGCAAGGGTACGCCGCCCCAATTCGGCAACAACGACGACCGCGTGGATATGATCGCTGCGGACCTCGTCACCAGCTTCATGCAGAAGATCCGCAAGCATCCGACCTATCGTAACGCGACCCACACCCAGAGCGTCCTGACCATCACCTCGAACGTGGTCTACGGAAAGATGACCGGCAATACGCCGGACGGGCGCCGCAAGGGCGAACCGTTCGGGCCCGGCGCCAATCCGATGCATGGCCGCGACAGCCATGGCTGGCTCGCATCCTGTCTGTCGGTGGCAAAGCTTCCCTACAAGGATTCACAAGACGGCATTAGCTACACGGTGTCGGTCGCGCCGCAAAAAGCGCATCTCACCGATCAGCAAATGATCGATGCGGCCGTGAAGGCGTTCGACATGTATTTCGATCACGGCGGTTTCCACATGAACCTCAATGTGATCGACAAGGAGACGCTCGAAGACGCGATGAAGAATCCGGACAAGTATCCGCAGCTCACCATCCGTGTCTCGGGCTATGCCGTGAATTTCGTGCGTCTCACCAAGGAGCAGCAGCAGGATGTGATTAGCCGCACCTTCCACGGCCAGGTTTAAGGGGGCGGGGTCATGTCACAGCTCGGCACGCTCGAGGCCGGAAGCCGTCACGATCTGCGCGTTGGGAAATCCCCCGACGCGCCGGACGAAGGCGATGTGCTGGACGAAAAAGGCGGCACGTTCGGTTATGTGCATTCCTACGAGACGTCGTCGCGCTACGACGGACCCGGCCTGCGCGCTGTACTGTTCGTTTCCGGCTGTCTGCTGCGTTGCACTTACTGCCATAACCCCGATACCTGGCACCTGAAGGACGGTACGTACATCGCGTCCAGGCAGGTGATCGACCGGCTGGCCAGCTTTGCGCCGGCACTGCGCTCACTCGATGGTGGCCTCACCATCTCCGGCGGTGAGGCGATGGTGCAGATGGCGTTTACGGGTGAGATACTGGCCGGCGCCAAGAAGCTGGGTCTGCACACCGCGATCGAAACCTCCGGCTATCTCGGCGATCGCGTCACCGACGCGTTTCTGTCCAACCTTGATCTCGCGCTGCTCGACATCAAGAGTTCGAACCGAGAGACCTACAAGAAGGTCACGGGCCGCGATCTGGCGCCGACATTGCGTTTTGCCGAACGGCTCTCGAAAATCGGCAAGCCGGCCTGGGTGCGTTTCACGCTGGTGCCGGGGTACACCGACGATCCGGACAATGTCGAAGGCATCGCGAAGTTCGTGGCACCGATGAAGAATGTCGAGTGGGTCGAGGTGCAGCCCTTCCATCAGCTCGGCGCCTTCAAGTGGAAGGCGATGGGTCTCCCCTATGAACACGAGAATACCCAGACCCCAACGCCAGATCTAATTGCCCGCGTGATTGGTCAGTTTCGCGCCGCAGGATGCAACGTCCGCTGACTTCCCACAGACGCCGCCGTTCTCTCGCTGAGCCGGAGACCTCGCCATGATCGACCTTGCCCGCGACATCATCGGCACACAGCCGATCCTCGCGATCTTTCTCGCCATCGGCGTTGGCTATCTCGTCGGGCAGATCAATCTCGGCGGCTTCTCGCTCGGCGTCGGCGCGGTGCTATTCGTTGGCCTCGCGATCGGTGCGTTTGCGCCAAAGGCCAATATCGTCGGCCCTATCGGGCTCACCGGCCTTGTGATGTTCCTTTACGGCATCGGCATTCTGTACGGGCGGCAGTTTTTCGAGGGCATGGCCGGGTCCGAGGGACGCAAATACAATTTCCTCGCCTTGATCGCGGTGTCAGCAGGCCTTGCTGTCGCGCTTGGACTTGGTCACGTCCTCGGGATCAAGGTCGGCCACACGCTCGGCATGTTCGCTGGATCGATGACCAGCACTGCGACCCTGCAGGCCGCGCTCGAAGTGATGAAGAACAGCGATCCGTCGATCGGCTACTCCATCGCATATCCTTTTGGGGTAATCGGCCCGATCCTGTGCATGTACTTTCTGACCCGCAAGGTGAAGCCGAGCTTCCCGCCAAAAGCGCAGCGGTTTCACATGGGCGAGATTGCGCTCGGCGCGGCTGCGGCCGGGCGCTCGCTGGGGGATATCAGCAAGGAACTGCCGGCCGGGGTGCAGATCACCATGGTGCGGATCGGCAGCGAAAACGTCATGCCCTCGGAAGAGCTTGTGTTGTCGCCCGACAACGGCTTGCTGGTCGTGGCGGACAGCGAAGGAGCTCTCGCGGAGGCCGCGGCGAAGTTCGGACGGCTGGAGCCCGGAATTCTCGTCAAGGACCGGTCGTCGCTCGACTACATCCGCGTTTTCGTCGGCAGGGCGAGCATGGTCGGCCTGCCATTGTCGAAGCTGGCTCTACCGGGCGGCACGCGGCTCCTGCATGTCCGCCGTTACGATGCCGACATCATTCCCAACCCCGATCTAATGTTGGAATTCGGCGATCGCGTCGGCGTGCTGGTACCGCCGGATCGCAAGGATGAAATTCGCAAGGCCTTCGGTGACAGTATCAAGGCGACTTCGGAGTTCAGCTATGTCTCGCTCGGCATCGGCATGGTGCTGGGCATCCTTCTCGGGCTGGTTCCGATCCCGATTCCCGGTGTAGGCACCGTTACGCTCGGGATCGGCGGTGGTCCTTTGATCGTGGCGCTGATCCTCGGCAAACTGCGCCGCACCGGGCCGATGCTCTGGACGATGCCGCTGCCGGCGAATATTGTGCTCCGCAATTACGGGCTGGCGATCTTCCTGGCGGCTGTCGGCATCAACGCGGGCCAACCCTTCGTGCGCACGGTGGCCGAATCCGGGCTGACCCTACTGTTCATCGGCGCCGCCGTGTTGCTCACGACCGTCGCAATCGTCATGATCGTCGGCTACTACCTGATGAAAATTCCGTATGATGATCTGATGGGTGTGACAGCCGGCGCGACCGGAAATCCGGCAATTCTCGTGTACGGTACGCGCATGGCGCCGACGGAGCGTCCCGATATCGGCTACGCCATGATTTTCCCTTCCGCAACAATCCTGAAAGTGATCGCGGTGCAGATTGTCGGGCTATTGCTCCTCGGAGGACCGGGCTAGCGGGCGGGGCAAGGTATGACCGAGAAAGCTCCACCGCCGCAGACCGTCAGCATCGACACCATTCTGCCATCCACCATGGCACAGCGCGCCGAGGCGGGCGGCGTGGTGCGGGCGGAGATGGACCCCCTTGCCGTATTCGTTCTCAGCGTTCTTGCCGGCGCGTTTATTGCATTCGGTGCGGTGTTCGCGACGACGGTAGGTGCAGCAAGTATTGGCGCGGATGTCGTCGTTCCCTATGGCGTTATGCGGCTGCTGACCGGCATCGTATTCTGTACCGGACTCATCCTTGTGGTGGTAGGCGGAGCAGAATTGTTCACCGGCAACAACATGCTGGTCATGGCCTGGGCCGGCGGCAAAATCACGACGCGCGCGGTGCTCGCGAACTGGGCCATTGTCTTCATCGGCAATTTCGTCGGAGCGATTGCGACGGCGGCTTTGGTGTTTCTTTCGACCCAATACACCTTTGGCGGGGGCGCGGTCGGACTGAATGCACTTGTGATCGCCAACGGAAAGAGCGCACTCGATTCCGTGCCGGCCTTCATGCTCGGCGTCCTGTGCAACGCGCTGGTGTGTCTTGCAGTCTGGATGTGCTACGGCGCGCGCACCACCATCGATCGCGTGGTGACCATCATCCCGCCGATCTCAGCCTTCGTCGCCGCGGGCTTCGAGCACAGCATCGCCAATATCTACTTCATACCGATGGGGCTGTTCATCAAGGCAGGTGCGCCCGACTCGTTCTGGAAAGGAATCGGGAAATCACCCACCGATTTTCCGGCGCTGACCTGGGACAACTTTGTATTTGCCAATTTGATTCCGGTGACCGCAGGCAATATCGTGGGCGGATCGGTGATGGTGGCCGCAGTCTATTGGTTCGTCTATTTGCGGAAGAAGCCGACAGGCTAGCGGATAGCCGGAGCAAGTTCAATGAACGACAATGGCTCCGTGTCTCCGGATTCCGTGTCTCGGGATCACGCGAAGGCTCCGCCTTTTTTGGGATGGCTCGCAGGCTATCGCACCGCCTGGCTGCCACATGACATCATCGCCGGAGTCACGCTCGCGGCCTATGCGATCCCGGTGTCGCTTGCCTATGCGGCGCTCGCGGGCCTGCCGCCACAGGTCGGCATCTACGGTTATCTTCTGGGCGGAATCGGCTACGCGCTGCTCGGGTCGTCGCGCCAGCTCGCGGTCGGACCCACGTCCGCGATATCGCTCATGATCGCCGCGACCGTGGGAGCAATGGCCGACGGCGACATGCAGCGCTATGCGCAGATTGCCAGTCTCGCAGCCTTCACGGTCGCGGTTCTGTGCGTCCTCTCTTGGCTTCTGCGCCTCAGCGTGATCGCGCTTTTGATCAGCGATTCGATTCTGGTCGGGTTCAAAATCGGCGCGGGCCTCACCATCGCCATGACCCAGATCCCGGGTCTGTTTGGCGTGCCGGGTGGCGGACACAACTTCTTCGAACGGGTCTATGTGCTGGCGGGTCAATTGGGTGAGACCCAGACTCTTGTCCTTTGCATCGGCGCTGTCGCCATTTCACTGCTGCTGCTTGGGGAGAAATGGTTGCCCGGCAAGCCGGTCGCGCTGGCCGTCGTGGCGCTGGCGATCGTGTCGTCGACGTTGCTCGGGCTGCCGGCGCAAGGCGTTCCGATCACGGGCGAGATCCCGTCAGGGCTGCCAAGTCTCGCCTTTCCAGAACTTCGGATCAGAGATGTGGAGGGGATCTTCCCGCTCGCCGCCGGGTGTCTGTTGCTCGCCTATGTCGAGGGCGTCTCCGCCGGACGGGCGTTCGCTGCCAAGCATGGCTATCCGCTTGACATGCGGCAGGAGTTTCTTGGCATTGGCGGCGCCAATGTTGCTGCAGCGCTCGGACAAGGCTATCCGGTTGCAGGCGGGCTTTCCCAGTCGGCGGTCAACGACAAGGCGGGCGCCAGGACGCCGCTTGCATTGATCTTTGCGTCGATCACGTTGGCGCTCTGCCTGCTGTACCTGACCGATCTGCTGGAAAATCTGCCGAAGGCCGTGCTGTCGGCGGTGGTGCTGACCGCAATCCTGGGACTGTTCGATTTTCGCGCGCTCGGCCACATGTGGCGTGTCAGCCGCCTCGACTTCCATGCGGCGACTATCGCGCTCGCGGCTGTGCTGCTGCTCGGCATTCTGCACGGTATTCTGCTCGCCGCGCTCGCCAGCATCGCATTGCTGCTGATGCGGGTGTCGCGTCCGCATGTGGCCTTTCTTGGCCGTATCCCGGGAACGCAGATTTATTCCGACACTGCGCGCCACCCGGAGAACGAGCCACCCCGCAACGTCATCGTGGTGCGGCCGGAATCCTCGCTGATCTATGTCAATGCCGCCGCCGTTCTTGAGGCTATTCAGAACCGACTACGCAGCTCGGAGATGTCGGGGATCCGATTGATGATCTGTGACCTGTCGGCGTCTCCGTTCATTGATCTGGCAGGATCGCGCATGCTGCACGACCTGCATGCCGAGCTTGCGCAGCGCGGTATAGCGCTCCGTATCGTCGGCGCGCGCAGCTATGTCCGCGACTTTTTGCGGGCCGACGGGCTTGGAGAAAAGATCGGAGCCATCGACCGGGCCGCGACCATTCACGATCTGGTCGCGGAGGTCGAACGATAGGGGCCACAAAAGCTTCAAAAATCGGCAGAAACGGCGATGCCGCACCTAAACCTAAGTACAGTACCGCTGACCCACGGCTTCATGGTCGGCTGTGGCGTGGTGGCGACTGCCCATTTCTGTCGTAGCCAAGGCAAGCCAAGCCAAGCGCGGGCGCGCGGATAAGGAATCATCCATGACCTCATCTGAGCCCGCGCCGATCATGAACAACCCACTTCTCTCATCGCTCACGGCCGCGAGCGAATATGCGACCGACGCCGCGCAGCGCTCGTTGCTGTTTCTCGATGTGATGCGGCAGCGGGGCAATGCCTACCGCGAGCATGCGGCCGAGACGGCGCCGCATGTTCTCGAATTCAAATGCGAGCTTGTGATGGACGGCCGCAAGCTCGACCGCCCGGTCAATTACGCTCTCGTGCGTATTGTGCCACCGGCCGATGTGCAGATCACTCAGACCGCACGGCCATTCGTCATCGTCGATCCGCGCGCCGGGCACGGCCCTGGCATCGGCGGCTTCAAGGCCGACAGTGAGATCGGGATGGCGATGCGGGCCGGCCATCCCTGCTATTTTATCGGATTCCTGCCCGAGCCCATGCCCGGCCAGACCATAGCGGATGTCGCGCGGGCCGAGGCCGAATTTCTGGCTGAGGTGATCAAGCGGCACCCGCAGGCCGACGGCAAGCCCTGCGTGATCGGCAATTGCCAGGCCGGCTGGGCGGTGATGATGCTCGCCGCGATCCGGCCCGAATTGTTCGGTCCGATCATCATCGCCGGTTCCCCGCTCTCCTATTGGGACGGCGTGCGCGGCAAGTATCCGATGCGCTACAGTGGCGGGTTGCTCGGCGGAAGCTGGCTCGCGGCGCTCACAAGCGATGTTGGCGGCGGCAAGTTCGATGGCGCATGGCTGGTTCAGAATTTCGAGAACCAGAACCCGGCGAACACCTACTGGACCAAGCAATACAACCTCTATTCCAAGATCGACACCGAAGCGGAGCGCTACCTTGGTTTCGAGCGCTGGTGGGGCGGTCATGTCAATCTGAACGCGGAGGAAATCCAGTTCATCGTCGATGAGCTGTTCATCGGCAACAAGCTCGCGGCTGGTGGGATCAAAACCGCTGACGGCACCTTGGTGGACCTTCGGGCCATCCGCTCGCCGATCGTGGTGTTCTGCTCGAAGGGCGACAATGTCACCCCGCCGCAGCAGGCGCTCGGCTGGATCCTCGATCTGTATGACAGCGTCGACCAGATCCGCTCCTATGGGCAGACAATCGTCTATACGGTTCACGACGATGTGGGACACCTTGGAATCTTCGTCTCAGCCGGCATCGCGCGTAAGCAATACAGTGAGTTCTCCGACAACATCGACTTGATCGATACGCTTCCGCCGGGACTTTACGAAGCAACTTTCACGAAACCCTCCGCAGACGAGGCCAGTCCCGATCTCGTCTCCGGCGACTGGGTGATGCGCTGCGAGGCGCGCACGCTGGACGACATCCGGGCGATGGGCGGCAACGATGGCGAGGACGAACGGCGCTTTGCAGCCGCGGCCCGCATTTCCGAAACCAATCTTGCGCTCTACCGAACCTATTTGCAGCCATTCGTTCGTGCCTGTACCAATCCGATTATGGCCGAATGGATGCGTCAGATACATCCGCTTAGATTGCAATACGAATTGTTCTCGGATGCGAATCCGTTCATGGCTCCGATAAAAGAGGCTGCCGAATGGATTAGAAGCGAACGGAAGCCGGCCGCCAGCGATAATCCATTCCTGGCGCTTCAGGAGAAGATGTCGCAGCAGATCGTGGCTGGTTTCGACATGTGGCGTGACGCCACAGAAAAGATGGCAGAGCGCACGTTTCTCGCCGTTTACGGCTCCCCCGCTTTGCAGGCGGCGTGCGGCATCGAGTCAGACAACAGCCAGCGCTCGCTGCGCAAGGCGCCGCGCAGCCCGCTGCATCAGCAGTTCGTCGATAAACGGATCGGCGAACTTCGGGCGCATATTGCGACTGGTGGACTGCGCGAAGCCATGGTGCGCGCTGCACTCTATGTCGGTATGGCGCGGCAATCCGCCGACGAGCGCGGCTTCGAGACGATCCGCCGGATGCGACTGGCCTCAACCGACCATCAGAAGCTGACGCTGGTTGAATTCAAGCAGCTGGTGCGCGAGCAGTTCTTTATGCTGCTGATCGACGAAGAGGCCTCACTTGCCGCTATCCCGTCGCTGCTGCCCGCGGAGGCTGAGGCGCGACAGACTGCGCTCGCTGCGATTCAGGAGGTCGCTTTCGCAAGCGGAAATCTCACCGGAGAGGCCGCGGAAAGAATTCAGCGCATCGTGACCTTGTTCGATGGTGGAAAGCCGCGTCTGGCCAAGGTGGAAATGCGCGCGCAGGCCAACAACTGAGATCCCATTCGCGAGGTAAGTTCATGGCTGGTCCCGAAGCGGCAGTGTCAGGTTTGCGGCCGGCCGAGTCCGTGCCGCATGCCAAATACGAACGGCTGATCGAGCGGGCGAAGGCGGCTCCGGCATCGTCGACCGCCGTGGCGTATCCCTGCGATGAGACGTCGCTGCGTGGTGCGGTGGAAGCTGCGGAAGCTGGCATCATCAAACCGATCCTAGTCGGGCCTGCTGAGAGGATTGCGTCGGTCGCAAAAAAACACGGTATAGACATTGTAAAATACGAACTCGTTGACGTCGAAAACAGCGAAGCCGCCGCCGCTGCTAAGGGCGTTGAGCTTGTTCGCGCCGGCAAGGCGGAACTTCTGATGAAGGGCAGCCTGCACACCGACGAACTGATGCGCGCGGTTACATCGTCGGCGACCGGTTTGCGAACGGCGCGCCGCATCAGCCATGTCTTCATCATGGATGTTCCGTCGCATCCTGACACGCTCATCGTCACCGACGCGGCGATCAACATCGCTCCCGATCTCGATGTGAAGCGCGACATCGTGCAGAACGCGATCGATCTGTTCCTGCAAATTGGCGACGGTACGCCGCGTGTCGGCATCCTGTCGGCGGTCGAGACCGTCACCACGAAAATCCCATCGACCATCGAAGCCGCAGCCCTGTGCAAGATGGCGGATCGTGGGCAGATCAAGGGCGGAATTCTCGACGGGCCGCTTGCCTTCGACAACGCAATCGACCCGGAGGCCGCACGGATCAAGGGGATCAAGTCCGAGGTTGCCGGGCGTGCGCAGATCCTGGTGGTGCCCAATCTTGAGGCCGGCAATATGCTGGCGAAAAATCTCATTTTCCTGTCGCGTGCGGACGCCGCAGGTCTGGTGCTCGGGGCGCGCGTGCCCATCATTCTCACGTCACGCGCCGACTCGGTACGCACGCGGATGGCCTCTTGCGCCATCGCCTCGCTGTCAGCCAATGCGCGCCGCCACAGCACGGCGCTTCCGGCCGCGTGAACGCCATGGATTCGATCCTCGTCGTCAATGCCGGTTCATCGAGCGTCAAGTTTCGGGTGTTCGAGGTCGAGGGGCCGCAATCGCTGCGGCAACTGATCAGCGGGCAGATGGACGGTATCGGCGTGCGGCCGAAGCTGAAGGCGAACGGCGCGTCCGACGAGAAACTGATCGAACGAAGCTACGATGCAACGGAGGTGCCCGACGTCGTGACCGCGATGCGTACGGCCGGTGCCTGGTTGCGGAGCGAGCAGAAGCTTAATTTTGTGGCGATCGGGCATCGGGTGGTCCATGGCGGGCCGTTATACGATCGCCCGGTCCTGGTGAACGACAAGGTGCTGACCGATCTAGAGCGCTATGTGTCGCTCGCGCCGCTACATCAGCCGAACAACCTCGCTCCAATCCGGATTCTGATGGAGCGCTTCCCGGACATGCCGCAGGTCGCCTGCTTCGATACCGCCTTCCATCGCGGTCACAGCGACGTGGCGGACCGTTATGCGATTCCGGACAGGCTCTATGCCGAAGGCGTACGCCGATACGGATTCCATGGTCTGTCGTATGAATACGTCGCAGAGCGCTTGCGCGAGACGATGCCGGATTGTGCCAATGGCCGCATCATCGTGGCTCATCTGGGCAGCGGCGCGTCGATGTGTGCGATCACCAACGGGCGCAGCGTCGAGAGCACCATGGGCTTCACTGCCCTGGATGGCCTGCCGATGGGAACGCGGCCGGGCCAGATCGATCCGGGTGTGGTGCTCTACCTCCTGAGCGAGAAGGGCATGAGCGCGGCTGCGGTACAGGAGTTCCTCTACAAGGACTGTGGCCTGAAGGGGTTGTCTGGGATCAGCAACGATGTCCGCGAACTTCTCGAAAGCGCGGAACCTAGCGCCGCGCTCGCCCTCGATCATTTCGTCTATCGTATCGGACTCTACGCGGGATATCTAGCGGCCTCTATGGGCGGCGTCGACAGCTTTGTATTCACGGCCGGGATCGGTGAGCGGTCGAGTGAGATGCGCAGGCGGATCGGCGAAAAGCTGGCCTGGCTCGGCGCCGAGATCGACCCGAAAGCCAACGGAAAAGATGAGTTCTGCATCTCTCGTTCCGGCAGCCGACTCGACGTTTATGTGGTGCCGACGAATGAGGAATTGATGATCGCGAAGCAAACGATTGTGGCGATCGGAGCATCGGGAAGCGGCGGCGCTGCACAGAAGAGGATGGCATGAGCATTCCCGTTGCAAAGGCACCGCTGCTGGAAGGTAAGAGGGGGCTGATCGTCGGCATCGCTAACGATCAATCGATCGCCTGGGGTTGCGCCCGCGCCTTCCGTGCACTCGGTGCGGAGGTCGCGGTGACCTATCTGAACGAGAAGGCGAAGCGCTTTGTTGAGCCGCTGGCGAAAGAGCTGGAAGCACCGATCTTCATGCCGCTCGATGTCAGCGTGGAAGGCCAGACCGAGGCGGTGTTTGAACAGATCGGGAAGCAATGGGGCGAGATAGATTACCTGATCCATTCCATCGCCTTCTCGCCCAAGGGTGCGCTTCACGGCCGTGTGGTCGATGTGGAACGGGACGGCTTCCTCGCTACCATGGACGTCTCCTGCTGGTCGTTCCTGCGCATGGCCCACCTTGCCGAGCCATTAATGAAGAATGGCGGCAGTATGTTTGCCATGACCTATTACGGCAGCGAACGCGTGGTGAAAAACTACAACATCATGGGTGTGGCCAAGGCGGCGCTGGAAGCCTCAGTGCGCTACGTCGCGGCCGAGCTGGGCCCCAAGGGGATTCGCGTGCATGCGATATCGCCCGGCCCGCTCGCCACGCGCGCAGCTTCCGGTATCCCCGAATTCGACGAATTGTTGGAAAAGGCGAAGGAAAAAGCGCCAGCGCGGAGCCTCGTCACCATTGACGATGTCGGGGTTGCGACCGCCTTCCTCGCGCTTGACGCTGCGAAGCTGATTACCGGCCAGACGCTCTATGTCGATGGCGGTTATCACATCATCGATTGATGTCCCTTGGGAATATGGGAGACCACAATGGCTGCTATCGACGACATCCTGCCGAGCGCGAAAGACAATCTCCGCAAGAGCGCGGAGATGGAGGCGCAGAAGGCGGCCGAATTCATGAAGAAGCGGCAGGCCGCCGAAGCCGAGAAACAGGAGCTCCTCGACAAGCTGCTGAAGCCGTCCGGTGTCAGCGATGAGGAGCGGATGAAACGGGCAGCGGCCATCATCAACCGCGCGGTCAGCAACGGTATGACCGAGGTGGAGATTACTCGATTCTCCAACAAGCTGTTTACTGACAAGGGTCGCGCTATCAACCAGCAGGAAGCCGGCTGGGAGGAGACGCTGACGGGCTTACCCAAGGAGCTCTTTGAGTTTTGGAAAAAGCACCTCGAGCCGCGTGGTTACCACATCAAGTTTCAGATCGCCGATTGGCCTGATGGAATGCCGGGTGACATCAGCATGACGCTGATGTGGCGATAGGGGGCCGCGGCTCAGCGTTTGCTGTCAGCTGAAGTCGGTCGATCGCGCAGAGGCGCGATTGGCATGAATGCTTTCTTAGGAGTTTCCACATGCGAAGGCGAACTTCGATACGAAACGTCCTTCTGGCGCTCGCCATCGCCGGCTTCGGTCTTTTTGCGGCTGTACCAACGCATGCACAATCGCCCCAGACACTAAAGCCGGAGCAACTCGACCAGCTCGTGGCTCCGATTGCACTTTACCCCGACACTTTGTTGTCGCAGGTACTGATCGCTTCCACCTATCCACTTGAAGTCGTCGAGGCGGAGCGCTGGGCCAATCAAAACACCAAGCTCAAGGGCGATGCGCTCAAGAAGACGGTCGATCAGAAGAAATGGGACGAGAGCGTCAAGTCGCTGACGGCCACGCCCGATGTACTCAAAATGATGTCGGACAAGCTCGACTGGACGCAGGCGCTTGGGGACGCGGTGTTGGCGCAGCAGGCCGATGTGATGGACGCAATTCAGCGGCTGCGTCAAAAGGCGCAGGCGAACGACAAGCTGAAGACGACAAAGCAGCAGAAGGTCACGACCACGCAGCAGTCCGGCAAGACCTATGTCGCGATTGAACCGGCGGAGCCGAACACGGTTTACGTCCCTTACTACGATCCCGCGGTGGTCTACGGTTCATGGCCCTATCCGGACTACCCTCCATATTATTTTTCGGCGCCCGGCTATATTGCGGGTACTGCAATCGCCACCGGTATTGCTTTCGGTGCAGGCTGGGCTGTCAGTGCCTGGGCGCGCGGCGGCAGCTGGTGGGGTGGCAACGTCAACTGGGGCAACAACAATATCAACATCAACAACGACATCGATATCAACAAGCGTAACAATTGGACCCACAATACTGATCACCGACACGGTGTGCGCTACAACAACGAAAACGTGAAGCAGAAATTCGGTAAGGCCGACATCGGCAACCGCGACCAGCGTATGGATTTCCGCGGCCGTGATGGCCAGCAGGTGCTCAAGCCCGGATCCGACCGCCCGGGCGATCGTCCACAAACGCGACCCGGCGACAAGCCCGGCGGCGACCGCCCGAGCAAGGATGCCCGCCCGGGAGGCGACAAGCGTCCCGGTGGCGATCGCCCCGGCAAGGATGCGCGACCTGGCGGCGACAAGCGTCCGGGTGGTGACCGCCCGCAGGCGAGACCGCAGGGTCCGCAGAAAGGCGGCGGCTTCGATCATGTCAATCGTGGCGGCGGTAGCGACCGTGCGCGCGGCCAGGCCAGTCTTGGCCATGGTGGCGGTGGCGGGCCACGCGTTGGCGGCGGCGGCGGAGGTGGTGGTCCGCGTGTGGGCGGCGGCGGTGGCGGCGGCCGGCAAATCGGCGCCGGTGGAGGTGGTCCTCGCGGTGGCGGAGGTGGCGGACGGGGCGGTGGCGGACGAGGCGGCGGTGGACGGCGCTGAGCGTGTCTGACGCCCGCAACCTGATTGGAGACTACGCAATGGCACATCTTTCACGGCTGATGCTGTCGATCGCGCTCGCTGCGATTTCGTTCGCTGGAGTGGCCGGAGCGGCGCATGCCCAACAGCGATTCAAGTCCCCCGAAGAAGCGGTAACCGCTCTGGTCTCGGCGGTTCGCGCCAACAATGTCCGCGACATGATCATGGTGCTGGGCGCGGAAGGCCGCGATATCGTCCTCTCGGGCGACGATGTTGCAGACCAGACCGCACGCGCGGCCTTCCTCATCGCCTATGACCTAAAACATCAGGTGCTCAAGACCGGAGACGACCGCGCCAATCTCGTCGTCGGGAAAAACGACTGGCAGCTTCCGATCCCGCTCGTTCAGAAGGGGGGCGTTTGGCGTTTCGATGCGACCAGCGGCCGGCGCGAAGTCCTGCTCCGCCGCATCGGACGAAACGAGCTCAGTGCGATCCAGGTCGCACTCGCTTATGTCGACGCGCAGAACGACTATGCGTCCATGAATCCGCAAGGGCTGAAAGTCGACAGTTATGCCCAGCGCATCCTCTCGAGCCCCGGCAAAAAGGACGGCCTGTATTGGCCTGCCGCCGCTAACGAGCCGCAAAGCCCGCTGGGCGAAGCGTTTGCTGCCGCGACCATTCAGGGCTATCGGCCGGGCGTGGAGGCCGCGCCTTACCACGGCTATCGTTACAAGGTGCTGACCGCCCAAGGACCCAACGCGCCTGGCGGGACGATGAATTACCTCGCCAAGGGCAACCTTATCGGCGGGTTCGGGCTGGTTGCCTATCCGGCGGAATACGGCAATTCGGGCGTGATGACCTTCATCGTCAATCACTCGGGCGTCGTGTTTCAGAAGGACCTCGGCCGCAACACCGCGCGGATCGCATCGCGCATGACGGCATTCGATCCGGACCCGTCATGGCGACGGGTAGAGGCGAAGGATCTGGCACAGCAGTGACGCTGCAAGCCACTGACCGCTGCTCGTAAATCGCCGAAGACCTCAGTTACCTGGCGGCTGCGAATACGGCGGCGCACGGTTATGCTGTGGGGCCGGGTTTTCGGGCGGCTGAAGCGGACCCCGCCAGACCACTGGACAAGGGTGTACTGAAGTTTGCACTTTTGGGCGAGAAACGAGCGCTCCGAATCGTCAGCGGCGGCGTTGTTGTGGAAGTAACTCCGTTATGCCAGCCTTGTTGCCATTCAGGGCCGCCGCAATGCGCCCTGCTATAGCCTCCGACGCCCGCCGTAGTGGATCGTTGTCGAGGTGCGCATAGCGCGCGGTGGTAGCCGCGTGAGCGTGGCCCAGCAAGCGTCCAATGATCGGCAGGCCCAGCCCACCACCGGCACCGAAGCTCGCATAGGTATGCCGCAGATCGTGCAGGCGAACCCCGGTCAAACCAGCTCGCTTGGTGATGGCGTTCCACGGCCGCTTCAGATCGTGGCGAGGCTGCTCCGGGTCGTCGCCGGGCACCACGTAAGGTCCGATTTGCTGCAATCCAGTCAGCACGGCGAGGGCAGGGGCGTTGAGAATCACGGTCTTCCGTCCGCTCTTGCTGTCGGGCAAAAATAGACAGCCGCGCTCGAAATCGACGTGCTCCCACCGCAGATGTAGGATTTCCCGAAGGCGGCAGCCGGTGAATAGAAGCAGCCGCAAGGCCGCCGCAGCGGACGGTTCGATCTTCGTGGACCGCTTGAGCTTCGGTATGTGCTTAGCTGTCGCCTTGCTTTCGTCCATCGTCCAAGGAATGCCGGTGGTCTCAGCTTCACGGATCGCACCGCCCAAGCGCTCCAACTCCGCGCCGGTCAGAAATCGCTCGCGACGACCCTCTTTAAACTTTTCGATGCCGCGCGCCGGATTGGTGCTCTCAGGCACGATGCCCGCGCGGCCCGCGAAGGCGTACATGCTGCCGACCACCGACAGCATGCGATTGGCCTGAAATGGCGTGTCGGCGAGCGAGGAATGCAGCTTGCTGACTTGCACCCGCGTCAGCTTGTCCGCCTTGGTGGTGCCCAGCGCGGGCTTCACGATGCGGTCCAAAATGTCTCGGTAGAACTCGGCCGTTCCGGCCTTGCGCTTGGCCCGAACGTGGTCAGCCATGAAGCGGTCGGCCAGTTCGGCCAGCGTTGGCATATCGCGTTCGGCGGTCTTCTGGTCCGCCGGATCGTGCCCATGCGCCACCGCCCCCAGAATGGCCTTCGCGCGGGCTCTGGCACGCTCTGGCGTGATTTTTCTCACGGCCGCGATGGTGTAGCGGCGCACGGGCGCGCCACGCCCTGCGCCAGCCCTATAGACCACGATGTAGGACTTCGCCCCCGTCGGCCGCACACGCACGCCGAAACCTGAGACGGTGCTGTCCCACATGGTGAACTCCTTGCCGATTGATTGGAGGGCATCCACCCTGCGCTTCGAAATCCGTTGGGTCGTCATTTCTCCGCTCGCTGCCTTTTGGTCCGGGGCAACACCGGGGCAACACCGAAACGGCATCCCCCGGAATTTCCGGATAGCAGCGTAGGAGCGTAAAGGCCCGCAACAACGGGGCTTTTATCACTCAGGGAAAGTCTAGGAATGTCAGGGCTTTGGTCAGAATGAGACTGTGGATCAGGAGGTCGGAGGTTCAAGTCCCCCCAGCTGTACCAACCAACTCTTTTGATTCTGATTCCGAATTTCTGAGAGATTTTTCGGGGCCTGACAGGCGCGCTCGTCGGGGCAACACGCGCCGTGGAGGCAGGCGGTCGCGACGCCGTACGAGCCGGTTCGCTTCCAGATCAGGATGTTCGAGTATCGTTCTCAGTAGGCTGTCGGTTGTTTCTGCATGGCCAGTTTGGCAACCACTTGACGTGGAGGCGCAACTGCCGCCCCCAATCGCTCCGGAGGGTGCCGGATATTTTCAAATGTATTCCGCCGCTCACTGGATCGCGACTTGTGGTGGCAAACAAAATATCGAACCAAAGATTCAAGAATTTGGTCAGGTGCAAGCGGCACAACGGTGATGGCGAGTTCGACCGCGCTGCCGCCGCTGTTGGCTCGCGACAGCGACCGATAAGGCGCGTCGAGTTGCGGGCTTCGTCAGGGCCAAACATGATTGGGCGCGCGCCGGGGCGCAAGTGGGTCGTCGCTCTAAACAGGCCAAAACTTCTCCTTTGCCGGTGACAGGCACCAAGCAAATACTGATCGTTGCCAGAGCTTCCTGGCGCGCAACTCCTTTCAAGTGTTCTCTTTGACACAACAATATCTGAGCCTGGCGAGTTGCGCGCCGAATCATGGTGCGTAACACCAATCGCGCATAAGCATGCCCTGCAGTGCTTGACCAATTTGATGGCAGGCTGGCAAATCGTTGCGCTGGGGGGAACGTCTGACGCTGGCAAGGCTTGGAGTAGATCATTACTACTCACAAGGAGCTTCCAGCATGTTTGGTCCCAACGACTTGCCAGCCAACTATCAACCCGAAGCCGTTAGCAATGGATCGCTACGAGCGATGGACATCGGTGCGCTGGTCATGATCTGCGTTATGGCATTGGGCCCGTTGGCTGTAACCGCCTATCAGAATCCATATACCGGTGCTGTGTTTGCGACACCAAACCTGCCCGGCGCAAAATAGATTGAATGTGGCTGAGTAGATTACGGCGATGCCGAAGGGCTGAAGCTAATGCTTTATTGGTACTCGGTCACACTCCTCGCTTTCGAGGCTGGGAGCGTTATGAACACACGGCTCTCACGAATGGCTTTCGGAGACATATCCGAGACCAATCTGATGTTCACGGAGAAGGTCGGAGCGGCGTTTGACGTATGCTCCATTCTCGCGCGCGGCGGAAACGGTTCGAAAGTCATCGAATGCTATCGCAACCACGTGGCAGCCAACGCTGCCAGGCTAAAGTAAAGCAAGCGAAAATGACGCGACCGGCAGGGCCATCCGGCGCATGTTCCCCGAAATGATTTGGAACGACGGTCGTTGCCGTTCAATGGTAGTCGCAATGGCGGCCGCCGCTAAGCAGGCATTTGAACTGTGCTGGAGTGTCGGCCCGCGGCTACGGGAATTGCTCAAATTCCGTGCGGCAACGCCGGCGGGCGAAAGCTCGTCATAAGCGGATGCGCGTAGCGTTTTCAAACGCTCAATTACTCGCGCACCGCTTTGCGACCCTCCTCAATGTGCTCTTCCGCCTTCTGCGCGTCTCCTGGTTGGGGCAGAGGTCCCTTCTGCACCTTTGCCGCTTGGGGGCGATGGCATAGCTCCACCAAATCGGGAAATGATCGGAGCCGATGTCATTGAGCGTCTGAAATTCCCCCAGCGTCCACTCTTTTGAAGCAAACAGATGATCGAGCGGCCATCTCAGAAGCGGCCAGTTGGCGTTGAAAGTCGCGTACAGGCCGCGACCAATTCGTGGGTCTAGCAAGCCGCTAACTTTCTGGAAAAGGGTCGTCGTGGACGACCATGCCACATCATTGAGGTCGCCTGCGACAACCGAAGGGCCAGCCGCGGCAGCGACGTCTTTTGCGACCAACAGCAGTTCGGCGTCGCGCTGGCCGGTGTCGCTATTTGGGCGGGGCGGGGCGGGATGAACGCCCCACATCGTGAAGTCGGATCCGTCTCGCAGCGTAATCGTTGCGCGGATTGAGGGGATATCATCTTCTACGAGGTATCGGACCTGTGCATCCCTCAGCACAAGCCGTGAATAAAGACCGATGCCGTAAGTGTTGGATAGCGGTTCAAGCACCGTAGCGGGGTAACTCGCCTTCAGGCTTGCGACGTCTCGCTCCCATTGCTTGTCCATCTCGGTGAGAAGGATGACATCTGGGTCGGTTTTCCGGACAAGTGATAAAAGGGAGCTCGCCTTGCGATTGCCCTGAAAGACATTGGCGATAAGGAACCGGACACGCCCCTGAGGTTCGCATCCGCCTGCTGAAATCATCTGCCGCTTCCAGAGCGCTGTGTAAGGAGCAATTAGCCAGACTTGCCATACGAGCGAGATCAACGACACACTTATTATCAGAGACGTGGCAATGCCTCGTGAAGATAGAAACCAATAGATCAACAGCGCCAAGACGAGGACCGCAGATATCTGCAGGCGCGGAAAATCGAGCACCCTGATCCACCACTCGTCTGTCTCGATGAGCGCCAGGCCGGTAAATGCAACCATGAGCAGACAGACGAACGCTGCCGCGTATCGAATTGCCTGTTTCACGTGCGGTTGTTTCCTCGGCGTGTCGTCTGCTCGTGATTCGCTCGCCTCAACAAGCCTGTTCTGCCTTAGGGGCGGCGGCCCTCGCGCTTAAAGCGCCAGCTACAGCGTCGGTGAGTGAATAGGTCACAAAGTCCACGTTGAGCGTCGAAGCAATCTTATCTCGCTCATTGGGTATTTGAGGTCCATTCGTCTCCGGATCTGACCACAGCGCGAGCCCTACCCTAACATTCGGGCGGATACGCCTCAGGCGACGGACTAAAAATCTCGCATGGTTGAGTGAGTCACGATTAAGAAAAGCGACTACGATCGTCTCAACGCCGTCGAGCTTCAGCTGTCCGAGCCGCGACGGCTCCAGGTCCGTAAATCCAGCCACGATTACGGTGGCGCCGGTGACTGTCAGTACTTGCGCAAGCATAGACGCGGTTGCGTTGTCCAGGTCACCGCGACCACCAACACAAAGCACGCTCCGGCCAGTGCCATCGGGAAGTTCGATCTTTTTCTCGTGCGCCTCGTTTGTATCTATCGCTGTCGTGTCCGCGTTATCAGCTCCTGCTTCCTCACTGTGTTCTGCGGCTTCCTCCAGGAGAGCAATGGCCTGGAGGTTGGCGACCAAGGTATGCGCGCTGGTAGCGACGCGCTCCTTTTGCTCGTCGCTCATTACCCCACGTGCACGATCCTGCTCTGCGATCAGCATGGCAGGGATCACGACCGTCGAATAGAAATCAGCGAGATGCACTTTCTCGAGCAATTCTTCGGCCTGATCCGTTGCCTCATCGGGATCGCCAGCCAGCAACCGCTGATACAAGCGCGCTTTGGGATCCAGGACCGGTTCGCTGCCGAACAACACCTCGAAGAACTTGAATTGCGGCACGTGCTTACCGAGCACAACTAGGCACACGGTCAATGGCGTAGAAAGGACCAGCCCAATCGGCCCCCAGATCCATGTCCAGAAGATTGCGGCTACGATGATGGAAAGCGGCGAAAGTCCAGTTTTTGAACCGTAAAGCCACGGCTCGATGACATTGTTGCTTATCAGCTCCATGATCAGGAAGAGCGCTGCAGCCCAAAACACCAGTGACCAATCTGGTGCCACAGCCACGGCCAGAAACAGCGGAAGCACCATTGCAATGACAGGCCCTATATAGGGGACGAAGCGCAGTACGATCGACAGAAGCCCCCACAAGATCGCATTGGGAATGCCGATAAACCAAAGGCCGATCGCGATTGGCACGCCGTATGCGACGTTGACGATCAGTTGCATCAGCAAATACCGACCGACGCGTCGACCTGCTTCCTGCAAAGCTTCCGTAGTCCGATGGATGTCACCATGACCGACCAGGCGTATGAAGCGGTCGCGGAGGTCTTCGCGCTCGAGAAGCATGAAGATCACAACAACGATGACGAGCCCGGCGGTCGCGAGCGGACCGACCAACGGGAGGATCATGCTGGTCAAGGTCTGGATGGGCCGGTTCGGCGAGTAAATTTCCACGAGGACAGGATCTGCTGTCGACTTAGGTGTGACCTCAGCGACCTCTTCCGTGGGTTTCTCGATCTCTTTGCCGACACGCTCAACAGCGTCTGTAATGCGGCTCAGGAAGCCGTCGTCGGCGCCAGCGCTCTTCAAGCCTTGGATTTTCGATAAAATGTTCGTCTGGTAGGTCGGTAGATTGCTTGCGAGTTCAGCAACCTGTGTGGCGACTACAGCGCTGAACGCGGAAATGGCAATGACCGCAAGTGCGACCACTAGAACGACGGCCGGGATGCGCGGGATCCCGATTTTACGTACGAGCGAAACCAGCGGCGCCAAGGCAAACGTGAGCAGTACTGCGATCGCAAGCGGCAGAAAGACCTCGCGCGCGAAGTACAGCACTGCGACGATGACGCCAATTGTTGCAATCGGCCACAATTTCGTTCGCGAAGGGGCGCGTGACGTGCTGTTCATCTCTGCGGCCTCGAAACCGATTCAGTGCAGGCAATGAGAAAAAGTGAAGTGGGTCGCTGGCCCTGAGGTCAATTGACCGAGCGCTCTGTGCGCTTATGTCGGCGAGAACTCAACCAAGCAGAGTCCGTTCCGTTCCGGATGAGAGTTGAGGCGCACCCAAATATGCTCGCAGCGAGCGGTGCAGCAGCATGATGTGCGAAAGAGAAGTGACGGACTGATCTGTATTGACCATGTTCCAGACGCCCGCCAGGAGCGGCTGCGTGAACGCTGATCAACATGTCCGCTCTCACGTGAACACACGTACATCAGATAAACCAGCATGTTTCGGAACGTCGTCTTCATCCACGCGTTCTACGCGCGACTGATATCTGGCCGAAGCGCGATGGCTTCGTTCAACAACAACAGGAGCCTTCCATGACAATTCGCCGTTCCAGGACACATCTATTGGCATCCATCTCCGCAGTCGCGTTGCTCGCGGGAGCGGGCTTTGCTACAGCGCAGGATAAAGCCGGTCCGTCCGGCCAGACCCAAGCCCCCGCAGCGCAACCGGAGACGGGCGGCGATGCCAAGGGCGATGTGAAGGGCAGAGCAGACACCGCACCGAAGGCCGCCCCGAAGGGGGGGCAGGCAGAACAGCGCATGGACCAGAAGGGCGATCAAAAGGACGACCGCCCGAAGCGAGCGCAGGACGACCGCAACCAGCGCGACCAGAAGGGTGCGCAGGATCAGCGTGACAACACTCGCGAAAATCGCGCGCAGGACAAGGCAGACCGAAAGGATAGCAAGGATTCCGCATCCGATAGAAAGTCCGGACGGGAGTCGACTGGACAAGGGGCTGCTGGGAGAAGCGGTGGTTCGATCACCACTGAGCAGCGCACCCGCATCACGACGACGATCCGGCAGGGCAATGTCCGCCCGGTCACGAATTTGAACGTCAATATTCGTGTCGGCTCCGCAATTCCCCGTACAGTCACATTGAACCCGCTTCCGTCGTCTGTGATCGAGATCTACCCGGATTGGCGAGGGTATCGCTTCATTCTGGTCGGCGATGACATCCTGGTCATCGATCCGGACACTTACGAGATCGTGGCAGTTCTGGACGCGTGAATTAGGGTGCAAGCATCTCTGGAACGTGTGTCTTAAGTCGTTCTTGAGTTCGCTTACTTCGAAGGGGAAGCCTCGGTTTCGGCCGGGGCTTTCGCTTTTGTCTTGGCGCTCACAAAAGGTGGTAGGCAATGACGTGCCTAGTTTCTTATTTGGGTCGGTGCTTTGCACTGGCCGCGAGCGCGAGTTCCAGCTGACCCTTAGGGTTGGCGCCCTTTCCCGCTCCGCCACCCTTTAATCCCGTGGATCGTCTAAAAGAGCGTACACTCATGCAAAGGGCATTAGTTGATTGCCTCGTAGTGGGCGCCGGACCAGCAGGCCTTTGTGCTGCTACCTATCTTGGCAGATACCTGCGGAGCGTATTGGTCCTGCATACTGGGGCCAGTCGCGCCGCGCGTATTCCGGTCAGTCACAATTTTCCAGGCGCTCCAGAAGGCATAACCGGTCCGGATTTGCTGAAAGCATTGGAGCGGCAAGCGCTAAAATATGGAGCGATCATTGAAACCAGCCGGGTTCTGGCTTTGGTGCGTGTCGGCGACGTCTTTCAGGCGGAGCATGATGGGGGATCAGTCCAGGCGAAGTGCGTGATCCTCGCGACCGGCATTCTCGACCATAATCCTCCCGTGAAAGATATAGGAGTCGCAATATTGAGCGGACAGTTGCGCTATTGCCCTGTTTGCGATGCTTACGAGGCAAGGGATAAGCGGATCGGTGTGGTCGGTCCCGCCAAAGCTGCGCTGAAGAAGGCGATGTTTCTACGAACGTACTCGGACGATGTCACCGTCATTGACCCGACCGTGGACGAGAGCGGAGCAGGGTGCGACATGGGGGGTAGCGACATCAAGTTCGTGAGTGCGGATGTGACTTCGATTGTACCCCGGGAAGCGGCGATCGAAGTGCATGGCCTGGTCGAACCGATGTTGTTTGACGTAATCTACCCTGCTCTAGGCTGTAACCCTCAGTCAGCGCTGGCGACAGGATTGGGCGCAAAAATCGATGACCAAGGTGCGCTAGTGGTGGACAAGAACCACCAAACGTCGGTTACAGGCCTTTATGCCGCTGGCGATGTCGTCTCGGAGCTCGACCAGATCACCGTCGCGTTCGGCCACGCTGCTCTCGCAGCGACACATATTCATAACGCGCTACCTCAAAGTCGCCGCGGGGAGGCCCATTGCGTGCCTAGACCTTAGCGTCGTCAAGTGCTTTGGGTCACGGATGGCTCGGCGCGGAACTCGCTGATTCAATACTGCTCTCAGGGAGCCTGTACGTCCCCACGCTGTTGATTGCCGCCATCACTGCCGCGGTCGCCGTTTGATGCACCATGTGCCCTGAACCAGACACTCGCGTGAACGTACTTTGCGGAATTTCATCATGTAGCGCTTCTGATTGCTCGACTTCGATCAGACGGTCTTCTTCCCCCGCAACGATCGCTACCGGCATCTGTAAGAGCCGATAGTGGTCTTGAAGCGCATAGGCAGCGGGGATCATCAGCGCGGACTCGGCAGCACTGGCTCTGATCTGAGCCGGTCGGACGGCCATCTCCTCCGGAAATCCGTCAAATTTTTCCGGGACCGCGCTTGGTCCGAAAATCTTCCTTAGGAGCAATGGCCAAATCAATCGGCTCACCAGCGGAGATATGGTGTGGCTCAAAATGTCGCCGATAATAGGTATGGCGGGCGGCGAAAGCAGCACCACATCGGCTCGAGCGGTCGGAAAATAATATCCTGAGACCAAAATCAGGGCCTTTACCTCTCGGGGGTGCTGGATCGCCAAAGCTAAGGCCACCAGTGTTCCCCAAGAATGTCCAAGCACGAGTGCTTCCGAGGCTCTGAGTTCCTTCATTGCTGCAACGATCAGATCGGCTTGCGCCGCGGGGGTCCAGATTGTGCCGCGCGGGCGATCGCTGTGCCCGAATCCGGGTCGATCAAAAGCGATGACGCGGTACTTCTTCGCAGCAGCATCTACCAGGCCGCTGGAGTAGAAGTCTTCAACCATGCTTCCGTTACCGTGCAACAACACAAGTGGAGTTCCGCTGCCGCGTTCTACGTAATGCAATTTAACGCCGTGCACTGTAAGGAAGCGTCCAATCGGTGGGTTTTGACGTTCTGCTCTCTTCGCGAGCCATCGGTTTAGGAGGGCGGCGGCGATCCCGGTTGCTACAACTCCGGCTGCGATCGGCAGTGCGTTGCGGCCAATCACGGACCTACCTGGTGAACGGGACGCCTGGGCGAGAGAATGCAAAGGAAGCCTCCAAGAGTGCATGACCTCCTGCGCGAGGGCGACGGATGCTGCACTGCGGGGCAACCGCCGGCAAGTGCGATCGTTCCGGCAAGGCTCTTCAATCGCGGTTATCATTTGAATCCTGCACGCCGACCCAGCCGGGTGCATGCAGAGGGTGTAGCATTTGCTTCGCGGACGGGCCGACGGCGCGTCCTTTCGATTTGCACATAAAAGAAAAGCCCGGCGCTTGCCGGGCTTCCTTTGCGACCTGTTATGTCGCTAACGCAACCAATAGGTCTTCTACCAATCTAACGCGTGCCTGGCGTATTCGGGCCGCCCTTAGTCGTGCCAGTGGCGCCGCCCGCTGTTGACGAAGGCGAACTTTCTCCGCCCTTGCCGGCAGGAGCCTGGCCTGTGGTGCTCATCGGTGCAGAGTTTGTTCCGGTCCCGGTCGCGCCCGAGCGCGGCTGGTTCGGGGCACCGGTCTGCTCGGCGCCCGATTTCATGGAGCCCGGGTTGACGTTGCCGGGGGGCGGTGCGTTCTGCGCTGAGGCAGCAGACATTGTGAGAAGGCCCGCGGCAGCAATCATTGCGATCTTGTTGATCATCATGAATCCTTTTGAGTTGTCTTGAAGTGACATCGGCGCGTTTGCACCGACAGTCGTTGTACCAACAGTGAAGCGGATGCAACGTTCCTGGCTTAAGCAGATACTTGCAACGAGATGTCCAACTCGGGACAACTCGGTCGTGGTTCAAGGTCCAAGCGGACTGATGCAAGGTCCAAGCCGGATCATTGACCAGCGTAAATCGACTATAGTTCCGTGTGCTACTTCTTGATGCGGACTTTGTAGAAGTGCTCGCCGTCATCTTTCCGGACGCCGATTTCATCGGCGTCCTCAAAAGCGACAAAGCTGTGCCCGCCGCTGGCATCGTGAGCCAAAGCGATCGCTTCCTGCTTGGCAGCGCTGTCGTCAGCGAGAAACACGCCAGCTTGGTCGCAAAGGTCTGGATGATTCAAATAATCGAAAAAATATCTTGGCATGCCGGGTAACGGCAGTCGCGCCTGGATGTTCCGGGTTCTTGGCAACGACCGATGTCTCAGCCAGCGCGGCCTGCATCGCCGAATGTACGAAACGTGCGGATGTTTAATTGCGACGATGCGGAACACCCAGTGATCCAGCTGGTTGCATCCACGTCCCCGCATGTGTTGGGACGAGCTTCCAAAATCGAAGGAGAGGCCCATGCGCGCACTTTGCTGGCACGGAAAAGGCGACGTGCGTGTTGATACGGTCGCGGACCCTGAGATCCAGCATCCGCGAGACGCGATCATAAAGGTCACGGCTTGCGCGATCTGCGGTTCCGACCTGCACCTTCTCGACGGGTATCAGCCCACGATGAAGAGCGGCGATATCCTGGGACACGAGAATATGGGAGAGGTGATCGAAGTCGGATCCGAAGTCACCAACCTCAAGAAAGGTGATCGTGTCGTTGTTCCGTTCACGATCAGCTGCGGACAATGCTGGTTCTGCGAGCAGGGACTGTTCTCGTGCTGCGATCGGACCAATCCCAATGCTGAGATTGCGATCAAGGCCATGGGCCATTCGCCCGCAGGGTTGTTCGGCTTCAGCCATATGCTGGGAGGCTATAGTGGCGGGCAGGCCGAATACCTTCGTGTTCCGATGGCGGACATCGGCCCAATTAAGGTTCCGGACAGCGTTACGGACGAGCAGGCGCTTTTCCTCTCCGATATTTTTCCGACAGGCTACATGGCTGCCGAAAATGCCCAGATCAATGATGGAGATACCGTCGCGATTTGGGGATGCGGTCCGGTTGGCCAATTCGCCATCCGATCGGCCTTCATGATGGGTGCCGGGCGAGTTATTGCCATTGATGAGGTGGCAGAGAGACTCGCTATGGCAGAAGCGGGTGGCGCTGAGGTTATCGATTTCTCGAAGACCGACGTTTACGACGAGTTAATGGCGCGAACTGGCAATCGCGGCCCGGACAGTTGCATCGATGCGGTCGGCTGCGAGGCGTCAGGCCACGGCGCCGCTGATGCGGTTCTCGACAAGGTCAAGGCGGCGACCTTTCTTGCGACCGATCGCGTGCATGTACTTCGTGAAGCCATTATGTGTTGCCGAAAAGGCGGTACAATCTCCATTCCCGGGGTTTACGTCGGGATGGGTGACAAAATCCCGATCGGTGCTGCCATGAACAAAGGTCTGACCTTCAAGATGGGGCAGACGCACGTGCAGGCCTACACGAGGCCCCTGCTGGAAAAGATTGAAGCCGGTGAAATCGACCCCAGTTTCGTCATCACACACCCTGCGAGTCTGGAAGACGCGCCAGAAATGTACGCGAAGTTCCGCGACAAGCAGGATGGGGTGATCAAAGTCGTTCTTCGACCGGGCTCAAATTGATTGAGACGGAAGAAACAATCATGAGCGTTGGGTGAAAGGCGCGTGGTCTTGGGCGCGCCCGGTCGTCGGCGCTCGCCCCCAGCCGCAACCACTGGAAGTCTTGCAACGTACCGACCTCGGAGGATCTGACGATGTCCAAGGCTAAGGATAAGGGTAGCAGCGAAACCGACGAGCCTTGGAAACGCCCCGGCCAATCATCTCAGCAACCGGAGCAAAAAGGACCACCAAAGCGGAATGTTGACGAGGATTATGGGGGGAACAAGTCACAGACAACATGAGTCTCTTACGGTTCTGAACCCATGGCGGAGCAATTCAGTTCTCAAGCAGTACCGCAGACGACAGACAACTGCGTCAAAGTTGTCGAAGCACTTTGACGCACGCACGCACGCAGTGCTGGCGATAGCGCGCACGAGTTGTATCGGAACATAGGCCGCCTTGCGGCATCGACCCTGTCCATCGTTCGAGAAATCTGACGACGCATTCGAAACACCTCTGGTCTGATTGTGCTGGGAGTCCGAAATGCGACTTGGCCCTGAATATGCTCGGACCAGGCCAAATTGATTGAGTATTTCTTTCCTGAGCCGTTACAGTCTGAATCATGCCGTTCAGCGACCCCCATCATCCTCTGTCACATGCAGACAACCTCCGGCGAGCGATCCATGCAGCCGGCGTGGCCCTCTGGTCGTGGAACGTCGTCGATGACCGCTTCGCGATGGATGAGCAGGCCTTCAAGCTATGGGGTCTCACCTATAGCCGCGAAGTCAAGTTTGAGGACCTGTCTGCCCATATTCATCCGGCGGACAGGGATCGTGTACGCGAAGCTTTTACTGCGACGCGGGGAATAGTCGGGTCGTACGAAATCGATTTTCGGATCATGGTTGAGGATGAAATCAGATGGATCTCGGCGCGCGGGCTCGGAGACGACACCGCCCTGCACAAAGGCCAGATGTTCGGGATTTTCTTAGACGTAACCGGACGTAAACAGGCCGAAGAAGGCAACGAATTGCTCGCCGGAGAGATGAGCCATAGGGTCAAGAACCTGCTGGCCATCGCGACCGGCCTCACCAACATGTCGTCCAAGACGACTGCGACAGCTAAGGAAATGGCCGAGCTGTTGACGGGTCGGCTTGCTGCTCTGGGTCGCGCGCACGACCTTGTCCGGCCTCTTCCGGGACATCAGGGCCAGGCAGCGCTGCTCGGCGACCTTTTGTCGATATTGCTTTCGCCTTACGAGGACATGGGAGCATTCAGCGGTCGCATTCGAGTGGCGGTGCCGCGCATGGGAATAGGGGAACGGGCCGCTACGTCTCTTGCCCTGGTCATACACGAGTTGGCCACCAACTCCCTAAAGCATGGTGCGCTGTCTGCGGAAACCGGAACGCTCGACCTCGCAGGTTCTTCGGATAGACAAGACCTCGAACTTGTCTGGACTGAGCGGGGTGGGCCGCGGGTCGAACCGCCGGAGCGCGTGGACGGCTATGGAAGCCGCCTGGTCAATCGGAGCGTGTCCAGCCAGCTCGGCGGATCTATTCAATACGATTGGGCCGAGGAAGGCGTGATCATAACTCTGAAATTTAGCGGGGAGCGCCTGGTATCGTAACGCGGTGACGTGTGACGAGCAGGTCGCTCCGAACTCGCTGCGGCCTAGCTGCGTAACCCATCACAGCGTCCAGGATTGGGAGGGTGGTGCAGATTCTTCTCAGGTCCAAACTGAAACCCAAGTCAAGCCGATCGGGTTTTGAAGGCGCGGACCAGTTAGCTCTTGTGCTTGGCCGAAAAAAAGAGCCCGGCTCCGGGGGGAAGCGAGGCTCTAAGGTATCACCACCGACCGGGGAAAGTGGGATCGTCTCTTAACATCGTATCATTGCTTAGGGTTTCGTGCGTCGCCAGAGATATTCCAGCCTGTCTTTAAGCTGGTTCAAGTACCGCTCCGCATCCGTATGAATGTGTCCGTTCTGTCGGAGCTTCTCGACGGTTTTCTTTTGCAACTCAACCGCGTCATACAGGTGTTCGACCGCGGTGTGTCTCACCGGATTTGAGTTTGTCACGACGGCCTCCACGCTTACACGGGCTCATTTGTCTCAGGTAGTTTGATGGGGGGCTGTGCAAAAGAGCACACCTATGCCAACTGATCATCCCGGGCGCCGCCATATGGGCCAGCGGCAGTAAGAATTCGCAGCGGCAACCTTATTTTCTCGGAATTTTTCAATGCCTTTGCCATTGCAACGCGCTGCAACGTCCGTCAGGCCACTCGTCTTCTGGTTGAACGTCGGCCGCGCCATTTACTGCAATATCAGCCGTCAGATCAGATATGGCATTGAGTGAATCTGGTCCGACATGAGTGGTTCCAATTATACAGACGCACAGCTTAGTCGCGCCGTACATTGCTTAGCCTAAGGAACTTGTACACCAGCTCAACGCTGAGCAGCGTAGAGATTCAGACACGAAACAAATTGCGTCCGGGTGTGCGGCGCAAGCGTCCGGGGTGGGAACCTCCGTACTGTACTGTGTGGCTCGTAATGGCAGGACCTTCAATACTTACGCATAGAAACCAACTGCTCGGTGCGCTAGATGAAGAGAGTCTGCGGCGGATCGCGCCCGGCCTGGAGCCGATTCAGGTTAAGCTCGGAGCATTGATTTGCGAAGCCGGCGGCCCGCTCAAGCACGCCTATTTCCCTCAGGGATCGGTCCTTTCGCTGTTAACCGTTCTCGCAAACGGCTCGGCGATTGAAACCTCAAACATTGGGCGTGAGGGCGCGTTCGGTCTGTTCGCCGCCATGTACAGTCGCGTTTCTTTCAATCGATGCATCGTTCAGCTGGAGGGTCACATTGTCCGCTGCCCGATTGAGCTGCTGCAAGCCGAATTCACGACCAGTGAGCACGTCCGCAATCTCTTCGTCAGCTATTCTGAAACGCTTCTGTCACAGGTCCAGCAGTCAGTCGCCTGCAACGCACTGCATACAACTGAAGAGAGGATGTGCCGCTGGCTGCTCATGATGCATGACCGTGCGGAAGGTGAATCGCTGACGTACACTCATGAGTTTTTGGCTCACATATTGGGCGCAAACCGCAAATCCGTAACCTTGGCAGCGCAGTCGATGCAGGCAGCCGGTCTTATCAGCTATCGAAGGGGAACAATCCAAATCCTCGATCGGAAGGGGATGGAGGAGGCGTCGTGCGAGTGCTATCAAATCGTAAGGGAGCGCTTCGATGCATTCCTGAAGCCTCCCGCAACAGCAGTCAACGGCGACACAAAAGGGCGCAGGTCCCCACCCTAAAGGCCATTTTACCAGATCGATCGTCAGGTCGTTGGGAGGTTAT